>Ga0228535_1001038_pt1:0-52500 | contig 54086 bp, 50 predicted proteins | sample SJ1metagenome_FD_168457 | JGI IMG/M metagenome (GOLD analysis project Ga0228535, IMG submission 168457) | Enriched culture of PCE-dechlorinating microbial communities from Ithaca, New York, USA - SJ1 | ecosystem: Engineered > Modeled > Simulated communities (microbial... > Unclassified... | reverse complement strand
TTCACAGGGTCCTTCGCATCCTTACGCTCGACATGTGCCAGGACTCGCGTCCCGGCAACGCCAGGCTTTCGTTTACGAAAAGACGTCTTGCTCAAACCGCCTCTCGTTGCTCACTGTTTAGTTATCAAGGTACATCGTTTCGGTCTCGCTGAAACGCTCGTTTATAGTAGCATGGCCCTATGGGGATGTCAAGCAAGCAAAAACCTTGATTTTACTGGCCTTTTGCGACATTCTCGCATCGTCCGGCGGCGATATCTCGTGTGCCGAGACAACATCGCCGATGCCCCCAACTGACCCTACATAACCGAGAAGAGCGGGCGACTGCCCGCTCTTCGCAAACTGGTAGCCCCAAGGGGATTCGAACCCCTGCCGCCGCCGTGAGAGGGCGGTGTCCTAGGCCTCTAGACGATGGGGCCTCACTGACTCTGGCTGGGGAGGATGGATTCGAACCACCGCAAGCAGATCCAGAGTCTGCTGTCCTGCCACTAGACGACTCCCCAACAAGCACGCCTAGCAAGACGCGCTATTTAGATTAGCACATGCGTTTTAGCTTGGCAAGCCATGCGCGCGATTGTTTCGTCGCAACAAAGTGCCTACTATAATGTATGCCTAAGCTACCGCGCAGCGCTTCTTGATCTCTTCCCACTTGCGGTCGACGTAAGCCTGGATCTCGTCCAGGATCGGCTGGTTCTCTGCGGTGAACAGATGCCGGAACCGGCCCTGCCGCTTAAGCCACTCGGCAACAGGCTTTTTCTCCTTGGGCTGGTAGGTCAGGCGCCACACGCCGTTGTCTACCTCAAACAGAGGCCAGTAGCATGTCTCGACAGCTAGGCGAGCTAAATCGATGCTTTCCTCTGTCGACGCGCGCCAGCCACGAGGGCAGGGAGACAGCGCGTTGATGAACGAGAACCCGTCTGCCGCAAAGCCCTTCTCAGCCTTGGTGACCAGGTCGTTCCAGTGACTCGGCGAGACCTGCGCAGCGTAGGCAATGTCGTGCGCCGCCATGATCGCTGTGAGATCCTTGCGGTGCTCAGTCTTGCCGGGCACAACCGTGCCGGCGGGGCTGGTGGTGGTGTCCGCGCCAAGCGGGGTCGCGCTGGAGCGCTGGATGCCGGTGTTCATGTAGGCTCCGTTGTCAAGGCACACGTACATCATCCGGTGCCCCCGCTCAGCGGCGCCTGACAGCGCCTGTAGGCCAATGTCATACGTACCGCCATCCCCAGCAAAGGAGACGAAGTTGACGCGGTCCGCGACCTTGCCGCTGCGCTTGAGGGCGGTGTACGCCGCCTCAATGCCGCTGACTGTCGCCGCAACGTTCTCAAATGCGGAGTGCATCCATGGGCTCGTCCAGGCGGTGTACGGATAGATGGTAGTGGCAACCTCAAGGCACCCTGTTGCAGCACCAACAACGACGGGGTCTTTGCTCGCAGCGAGAATCTGACGGGCGACAGTGCCGTGGCCGCAGCCCGCGCAGAGACGGTGCCCTTGGGTGAGGATCTCAGGGCGCTTACTTAGCTCACGCAAATTGGCCATTATGATTACCTCCTACTCACGCACGCCCAGGTACTGCACGAGCTCAAGCGGCACCTGTTTGCGGGCAAGTTTGTCGAGGTACTGGTAGACCGTGATGATATCCGGGATCACTACGTCGCGGCCGCCAAGTCCGTAAACGAAGTTGACCACGGGTGGCTGTGCATCTGCACCATACAGCCAGCTGCGGACCTCACTGAACAGCGGCCCGCCGAACCCGCCATAGCTATCGGCCCGGTCGAGCACAGCGAGAGCCTTAAGGTGTCCGATCTCGGCAATGATCTCCTCACGGGGCACCGGACGGAACATCCTCAACTTGAGCAGGCCCGCCTTGATGCCCTTGGCGCGCAGCTGGTCGACGGCACCGCGGGCGGTACCCGCTGTGGATCCGATCACGATGATGCCCAGCTCGGCGTCATCAAGCTTGTAGGTTTCGAAGAATCCATAGTTACGTCCGGTCAGCTTGCCGTACTCAGCTGAGACCGCTGCGACTACATCCTTGGCATGGAACATAACCTCGGCCTGCTGGCGCTTGATCTCAAAGTAGTAGTCGTAAAGGGCCAACGGACCGACCGTGTACGGGCGTTCTAGGTCGAGCAGGAAGCGGCTTGGGTTGTACTCACCGACGAACTTGTGAATCAACTCATCATCCTCGATCATCAGGTTCTCGAGGGCGTGGCTGATGATGAACCCGTCATAGCACACCATGACCGGTGTGAGCACCTCTGGATGCTCTGCTATGCGCATGGCGATGAAGGTGTTGTCGTACGCTTCCTGCGTGTTCTCGCAGTACAGGTGGAGCCATCCCGTGTCTCTTGCGTTCATCGAGTCGGAATGGTCGCAGTGAATGTTGATCGGGCCGGACAGGGCCCGGTTGACAACCGGCATGACAATCGGCAACCGGTACGACGAAGCAATGTGCAGCATCTCATGCATGAGAGCTAGACCCTGCGAAGAAGTCGCGGTCATGGAACGTGCCCCTGCCGCGCTTGCGCCGATTGTCGCACTCATCGCCGAGTGCTCGCTCTCCACGCGTACGAGCTCGGTGGAGACTTGTCCATCAGAAACGAATGAGGAAAAGTACTGCACGACATCCGTCTGGGGCGTGATCGGGTAGGCCGCGATCACGTCCGGGTTGATCTGCTTCATTGCCAGGGCTACAGCCTCATTGCCGGTCAAGGCGACGCGCTTGGCCATTAGCAGCAGCCTCCCTTCTCGGCGGCCTCGGCCTTGGCCTTAGCCTCGGCTGCGGCTGCGTCGGCCTCCTTGACCATGGTGAAGGCCTGAACACGCTTGGGGCACTCTGCGGCGCAGATGCCGCATCCTTTGCAGTGGGCATAGTCTACGCCACGGACTTTGCCGTCCTTGACGATGATGGCCGCGTCTGGGCAATAGACCCAGCAGAAGAAGCAGTTGATGCACTTCTCCTCGTCCCAGACTGGGCGCTCGGTACGCCAGTCGCCAGTCAGGTACTCCCGTGCGTTGCCGGCATCCTCGATAACCGCTCCGCGCGGCAGGTCGCGCCAACCCTTCCCGGTCGCGCTCACTCTGACTGCACCTCCTGATAGGCCCGCTCGATGGCCTTGAGGTTGCCCTCGACTATGCTGGGCTTGCCGTGGAACTTGTGCTCAAGCTGTCCACGCATGATGGAGATGAACTCGTTGAAGTCCATTAGGCCGGTTGCACGCAACAGCGCTCCCAGCATGGGGGTGTTGGGAATGTCGCGGCCAATCGTCTCGACGGCGATGCCGCTGGCGTCCACGGTATACACCTTGCCGGTCTTGAGCCCCATTTTGGCGCGCACAGACTCTGGGCTCGCCGGGGTGTTGACCAGCACCACAGCACCGTCAAGGACGCCCTGGGTGACGGCGGGGCCGATCAGGGTAGGGTCCAATACGGCTACGATGTCTGGTTCGGTCACGTGGCAATGGAGAGCGATCGGCTCATCACTGCACCGGTTGAATGCGAGTACCGGTGCGCCCATTCGCTCTGGGCCGTACTCAGGGAAGCCCTGCACGAACTTGCCTGCGGCGGATGTGACCTCCGCTAGCAGCTGAGAAGCAGTCTTAGCCCCCTGACCGCCGCGGCCATGCCAGCGAATCTCGGTCAGCTTGCCCAACAATCTCCCTCCCTCTCCTTACTCCCTTATCTAGTCTAATACCTAAAGGCCCAGAGCCAGCCCGGCTCTGGGCCCTGAACCAGGTCTATAGGCCCGAATAGCTCATCAGGCCAATGATAGCAAAAGCGCAGCAATAACGTCAAGACGAGCTGGGCTGGATGCGACATTGCTCACCCAGCTAAGCCTGCTATAGGAGCCCTCCCAGCGCTATCACCAGAACGATGCCGGGCAGACCAAGCAGCCCCGCCCCGAGCACGCTGAGTACATTGAACGGCACGTGCAAGCCGATATAGGCTCCAACCAAGTTGATAGCTCCGATGGCCGCTGCGCCGATCACCAACGCGTAGCCGAGGCGCAAGACGACCTTGGCTGGAGTCCACAGTAGGCGCAGGACGAAGTAGGCGAGGATCAGGCCGACAGTATAGGCCAGAACAATAGACAGGTCCAATCCGCCTGACGTGGGCATGGCCAACACCCCCCAGGCAAACTGTATTGGCTAACGCGCTCCGCTATGCGGGTCCTGCCGCAAGTCGAGTTGCGCCGGGGACAGGGTGGGGGTGTCGATGGAGCTCTCCGGGTGAGCTACTGCGGCCACCTGCGGCGTGCCTCCGCGAGCCATGTTGAGCAGGTGCATGTAGCGGCGTTCGGCAGCCTTGACTTGGTAGATTGCGTAGTCAATCAGTCCGGGATCCGTAACCTCGTCGAAGTAATCCCTCGCGCACATCCACTCCAACTTGGCCTGCTCGATAGCATCTCGTAGGTCAGGCACGGGTGCCATGGTATCGCTAGGATTGTCGAGCACCAGTTGCGAACCGACGCGATTGAGCAGGTTGGAGATTGGGTTGCCGGACAAACCCTGCACTGTCTGCGCCTCCTCCCGCTGGCTAACCCGAGTCTAGGCAGCGGGAGTCCAACTTATTCATCCGCGGGCTTAAGGGTACCTACGAAACCTCTCGGCGCCCCTCCAAGGACTTGGCCAGGGTGACCTCATCGGCGTACTCGAGGTCGCCGCCGACGGGTAGCCCCCGGGCGAGCCGAGTCACCCTAACCCCCAGCGGCCCGATCACCTGCGCGAGATACAGTGCGGTCGCGTCGCCCTCGACATCGGGGTTGGTCGCTACGATAACCTCAGTTACCGAGTCGCCCCGAACACGCAGGAGCAACTGCGGGATACCGAGTTGCTCGGGGCCAACGCCATCAAGGGGGGATATCGCGCCGTGCAAGACATGGTACGTGCCGCTGTACTGCCTGGTCCGCTCCAGAGCGGCCACGTCGCGAGGGTCCTCTACAACACAGATGATCTTGCGGTCTCGCGCCTCGTCGGCGCATATGGGGCAGGTGCCGCGATCCGTTAGGTCGCCGCAGATGTCGCAGCGACGTACCCGCTGGCGTGCCTCGACCATCGCCGAGGCGATGGCATCAACTTCGTTGGCCGGCAGCTTGAGCAGGAAGAACGCCAGCCGTTGCGCCGTCTTGGGCCCAACTCCCGGCAACCTCGTCAACTGATCGATCAGCCGGGCTATAGGGCGCGCGTAGCTCATGAGTTGTCAGTCCTCCGCAGTGTATAAGCAGCTACATCAATCCCGGCAGCTTGAGTCCACCAGTGACTTTAGCCATCGCCTCAGCCATCATCTCTTCGGCCTGGCGCAGGGCCTGGTTGATTGCCGCCATCACGAGGTCGGTGACCATCTCGGCCTCGTCAGGCGATAACAGGTCGGGCTGGATGTACAGGTCCACGAGATCCTTGCGGCCGTTGACGGTCGCACGAACCGCTCCACCGCCGGCCGATGCCTCTACCGTGCGCTGGGCGTACTCCTCTTGCACCCGAGCCAGATCCTGCTGCACCTTCTGCGCCATCTTGAGCATTTGATTCATGTTCCCGAGGTTCTTCATCAGCTAGACCCCCTTGCCGACTTCCTCTGCGCCGAACATCTCCTGCGCCTGTCGTAGTGCATCATCGCCGCCGTCACCCGGGCTTGACCTGCCCCTACCGCCGGTGTTAGTTGCGACGTGCTTGGCGTCCGTTGCGAAAGGCCCGGCTCCGGAATCGCGGCCGCCATGCCCCGGGGCAGCGCCCAGGTCATCGCCAAACAGCCCGGGACCTGGTGGGCGAGCCTTAATGCGCACTGCCGGCTCAGAACCCATTACGGCTGCCAGGCCCCGAGCCAAATCACGGCAGATCTCCTTACCGTCTAGGAACTTGGCCAGATCATCGCGGCCGGCTGGCAGCCACACGCAGAAATGGCCACGGTCCCAACCCGGAGCCGCACCGTCGAGCCAACCCCGGTCCTTGTCGGACAAATCCGCCAGCGCTGCCTGCCATGCCCTCCGCAGCCTAGGCTCATCGGGAGCCGCCCCTTCGACCTCAGGCTCGCGTTTGACCTCTTCCCGTTGTACGCTGGTCGGCCGCTCAATGCTACTCGCCGGAGCGGGGGCCTCGCGCATCCGCGCGGCGCTGGCATTGAGCGGAGCCACAGCCGGGCCGTCATCCCGCGATTGCTGTGCGGGCGTATCATACCCTGTACTGGCCGCCGCAACGTCATCTAGGCTCAAATCCCATGGGTCCTCCAGGCTAGGTGGCGGAGCCTGGTCGTCAGCAGGCGATGCCCAGTCGAGATCGACCTCCGGCTCAGCTGGCCGGGAAGCCGGTTGGGCAGGGGGAGCACTCCTCTGCTGCCGCTTGGGGGCTGTTGCCGGACTCGAGGTCACGGGCGCGGCCGAGGCGGGCCTGTCTGTCACCGCACGTGCCTGAGGCGTGGCCGCTCTTATGGCGGGAGGTGCTCCCGGCGTCGTCAGTTGGCCGCACAGGCGGAGCAGTCTCGCTTCGAGCATCAGGCGTGGCTGCGGCGCCAGTCGCATCTCGGACTCGAGGGTCGCCAGCGAGTCGATCGCCTCGTAGAGGGCGCCCTCGCCGGCAAGGCTCGCGTGCGTTGAGATGATGTGGGGAGAGTCAGCCAGCGGGCCCGTAGCCTCGCCGCCTGCTCCTGCGAGCCGGTATAGCAGCACATCCCGCAGGTGCGCTGCCAGGGATCTCGTGACCTCCCGCGCGTCGCGTCCCTGAGCCAGCAGCTGCCCTAAAGCCTGCCATACCTCGCCGACATCGCCCCGCAACAGCGGCTCAGCCAGCGCGGCGAGTGCAACGGGATCCAGAGCCCCGAGTACCCGGTGTACGTCCTCAAGCCTAACCCCACCGGTGCTGTACGCGATGCACTGGTCGAGTATGCCTAAGGCGTCACGCATGGACCCGGTAGCGCTCCTGGCAATCGCGGCAAGGGCGGCTTCCTCGACATCCCAACCCCGCTGCGCTGAGACCTCGACCAGGTGCTGGGTGATGGCGGCCGTGGGCAGCCGGTGGAAGTCAAACCGTTGGCACCGTGACAAGATTGTAGCGGGCACCCGGTAGGCCTCGGTCGTACACAGGATGAAGACCACATTGGCCGGCGGCTCCTCAATTGTTTTGAGCAGGGCGTTGAAGGCTTCGTTGGTCAGCATGTGGACCTCGTCGATTACGTACACCTTGTGCCGTCCGGCGACTGGCGCCAGCCGGACCCGCTCCCTCAGGTTGCGGATCTCGTCGATGCCCCGGTTAGAGGCGGCGTCCATCTCGATAACGTCTACTCCGTCGCCGCGGGCGATTGCTTCACAGGCCTCACAACGCCCGCACGGCTCTCCATCTTTGGGGCTAGGGCAGTTGAGTGCCTTGGCCAGCACGCGAGCTGTGGATGTCTTGCCAGTGCCGCGTGGTCCGCAGAATAGATAGGCGTGGGCAAGGCGGCTTTGGGCTATTGCGTTGAGCAGCGTCCGAGTTACATGCTCTTGGGCGACGATATCTCGGAAGCTCCTGGGACGGCACTCCCGGTACAGGGCTAGTTGCACAGGCATCACTCCGGAATCAGGCTTTCCGCGGGGGGGGCGGGACATCCTGTGTCGGGGCCGGCGATGGTAGGCAACATGATGTTAGGGTTTCAACCAAAAAGAAAGTTCGGTCGTGCACCCACCTTCGACGCAGCCTCCCGGGCGGTACCGTGGTAGCCTGCTCCGACCAGGTTGACCTCGGCACACGGGAGAGCCCGCTTACCGTTGCTTCCTCCCGGACCTGGCGGGGTTCACAGGTTCCCGTTGCGAGGGACCAGGCCATCTACGCCACTGACCACGGTCAAACCCCACGAAACTGCGCCTCAGAGCGGGAATTCGACCCCGCTATAGCGGATTGCGGGTACAGGGCACCGCTCGCTCCCCATCTAGCACGACCGAATCCTGAAATCACTTGCCTGCACTTACTGGCGGAGAGGGAGGGATTCGAACCCTCGAGACAGGTTTTAGCCCGTCTACTCGCTCTCCAGGCGAGCGCCTTCGACCACTCAGCCACCTCTCCGCACATCACCGTCAGACGCCGGACCCTAGGCCCAGTAGTCCCCAAGAACCGCCCCGACCGAGCAAGCGGGTGAGGCGGTGCTGACAGACTGGCGGAGAGGGAGGGATTCGAACCCTCGAGGCGGGGTCTAGCCGCCTACTCGCTTTCGAGGCGAGCGCCTTCAACCGCTCAGCCACCTCTCCGCGACCGTATACACACTATGGGTTATCGATGAATCGCCGGCCGTTATGCGGCCTATCCCATCAACCCCGCCTGCGCGCGAAGAACTCGCGCATGACCGCAGCACACTCATCCGCCAGCACACCGGGGATGACCTCGACCCGGTGGTTGAGCCGCGGGTCACGGGTGATGTCCATTAACGTCCCTGCAGCTCCGGCCTTGGGATCAGGGGCACCGTACACCAGCAGCGGTACTCGGGCCAGAACGATCGCTCCGGCGCACATCGGGCAGGGCTCGATCGTCACGTAGAGCGCGCACCCCTCAAGGCGCCACGCTCCCAGTGAAACCGCCGCCTGCCGGATGACCAGCACCTCTGCGTGCGCGGTAGGATCGAAGTCGGTCTCGCGGCGGTTGTGCGCCGCGGCAATCATCTCGCCATCGCGTACGACGACCGCTCCAACGGGCACCTCCCCCAGATCCGCCGCGCGGCGGGCCTGAACGAGGGCCTCCCGCATCCATCGCTCGTGCAACCTGACGGGCCTCCGCCCTCATGCTGATGTGCCCGGGAAACAAAAATGGTGCGCCCGGGAGGACTCGAACCACCGGCACGCGGTTTAGGAAACCGCTGCTCTATCCACCTGAGCTACGGGCGCACAACATTGTAGCTCCAAGCCTGAGGGTCATGGTCAGCATGTTGAGTAGGGATATGGCGCGCCCGGCAGGATTCGAACCTGCGACCTCCAGATTCGTAGTCTGTCACTCTATCCAACTGAGCTACGGGCGCTTAAGCCTCTGCCTATGTAGTTATAACCGCGTAAGCGATAATACCATGTCACGCTCCGAAAGTGAAGCGCAAGCAACACGCTCCATCTCGCCTTTGGAGACACGAAAGCCACCCGCGACGGGTGGCCAGTGCCAGCCTAGATATCTGGCGGAGAGAGAGGGATTCGAACCCTCGCTAGAGCACATGCCCTACTAACGGTTTAGCAAACCGTCCCCTTCAGCCGACTTGGGTATCTCTCCGCAATCAATCCAAAGGGCCAAATCAGGCTCAATCATCTTAGCACAAAAACAAACACGCGCTCAAGCGCGGATCATGACTCGAAAGCTGGCGGAGGGGGTGGGATTCGAACCCACGGCCCCTTGCAGGGTCACTGGTTTTCAAGACCAGCTCCATAAACCGCTCGGACACCCCTCCGCACCTCAGCAGGCACAACATATATCATCGCAAGCAAGGCACCCAAAAGCAACCTCCGCGATGCAATAACCGTGCACAACGCCTCATAGGCTATGCGAGCTACGAAACAGCTACGCGCGGGCTATGGCTTCTCTGCCGCCAAAGTACGGCCTGAGCGCCTCCGGTACTGCCACCGACCCGTCGGCCCGCTGGTAGTTCTCGAGCACTGCGGCAACCGTCCGGCCGACCGCTAGGCCGCTGCCGTTGAGCGTATGGACGAAGCGAACGCGGCCGCCGTCAGCTGGACGGTACCGGATGTTGGCCCGGCGAGCTTGGAAGTCCTCAAAGTTGCTGCACGATGAGATCTCGACGTACCTATCGTAGCTGGGCAACCACACCTCAAGATCATACTTCATCGATGCCGCGAAACCAAGATCGCCGGTGCACATCTGAACGACGCGGTAGGCGAGGCCAAGCCGCTCGAGCACGGTGGCCGCCTGCCGAAGCAACATCTCAAGCTCGTCGTACGAGGTCTCTGGCGTCGTCCATTTGAGCAGCTCAACCTTGTTGAACTGATGCAGCCGGATCAGCCCCTTGGTATCCTTGCCATACGACCCGATCTCCGAACGGAAACTGGTAGCGTAGGCGACGTGGTTGAGTGGTAGGCTGGCCTCATCAAGGATTTCGTCCCTGTACATGCCGGTGCCGGGAACCTCCGCCGTCGGGTTGAGCCAAAGATCGGCCCCTTGGATGCGAAATGCATCGTCGGCGAACTTAGGCAGGTGCCCAGTGCCGAACATGCTGTGCGTCGTCACCAGCAAGGGCGGATACAGCTCCAAATAGCCGTGCTGTGTAACGTGGAGGTCGAGCATGAAGCTGATTAGGGCCCGCTCAAGGTGCGCTCCCAGGCCCTTGTAGAGTACAGCTCGCGCCCCACCAACCTTGGCGCCGCGCTCGAAGTCGAGGATGCCGAGGCGGGTGCCTAGCTCCCAGTGGGCCAGCGGCGTGAAGTCAAAGCTTGGCGGCGTCCCATGGCGGCGGATCTCCACATTGCCCTCCTCATCGGGGCCCACAGGCACGCTGGGGTGGGGGAGGTTGGGCAATGTCGTCAACACCGCGTAGATCCGCTCATCCAGTTGCCTGAGCTCATCGTCGAGCCGGCGGATGCTCTCGTTGACCTGGCGCATGGCCTCGATCGCGGCGGTCGCGTCGCCGCCGGCGGAGCGTTCCTTGCCGATCTGAGCGGAAACCGTGTTCTTCTCGGCCTTCAGGGTTTCCACTTCGGTGATGATTGCCCGCCGCCGCTCGTCCATCGCCAGGAGGGCGGGCACGTCGGCCTCAATCCCCTTGGTGGCCAGGCGCTGGGCCACGTCTTCGGGGTTGGCCCGCACTGTTCGGATGTCCAGCATGTGTCATTCCGCCTTTCGGTGTCTGGCCTCGCCTATAGCTCCGCCTTCTGCAGTGCCCCGCGAATCGCCGGGCCATATGGCTCCCGGAGCACCCCTACGTCGGTGATGATGGCGGTGATCAGCTCGGCAGGGGTCACGTCGAATGCCGGATTGCGCACCTGGATCCCCGCCGGAGCGACCATTTTGCCGTCAAAGTGGGTCAGCTCGGATGCGCTGCGCTCTTCGATAACGATTGATGAGCCGTCGGCGGTACCCAGATCCAGGGTCGAAAGTCCCGCCGCGACGTAGAACGGAATCTTGTGCCTGGCCGCGGCCAGGGCCAGCGCGTAGGTGCCGATCTTATTGGCCGTGTCACCGTTAGCCACAACGCGATCGGCGCCCACGACGACGGCGTCGATCTCGCCATTGTGCATCAGCCACGCCGCGGCGCTGTCGGGGATCAAGGTGACTGGGACATTGTCGCGTAGCAACTCCCACACCGTCAGGCGTACCCCCTGGTTGACCGGTCTAGTCTCCGTTGCGAAGACCATCGCCAGATCCCGCTCGTTGTGGGCCCACCGGATCACGCCAAGCGCCGTCCCGTAGCCCGAGGTGGCCAGTGCTCCGGCGTTGCAGTGCGTGAGGACCCTTGCGCGCCGCGGAAGCAGCGGCCCGCCGTGTGCGCCGATCCTGAGGTTGGCCTCGAGATCCTCGGCGAGGATGCTGTTGGCCTCCGCTCGCAACGCATCAGTGTTTCCCTTGGCTCGCGCCGCTGCCAACATCCGGCTGACTGCCCATGCCAAGTTAACGGCAGTTGGACGGGCCTCCTCAAGCCGCGCGCCGGCAACCTCCAGATGGCGGAGCCAGTCCTGGCCGAGAAGGCCGTTGCGGTCAGCCTCGATCCCGGCAAGCACCATGGCGAAGGCGGCGGTTACGCCGATCGCCGGCGCGCCTCGGACCGCAAGGTCGCGGATGGCGACGAAGGCCTCCCGCCAATCCGTGATGCGCAGATCTATCTCTTGCCCGGGCAGAAGACGCTGGTCCAATAGCACTAACGTATCCTGCTCCCAACGGACTGGGCGCAGTCCGCCATAGTCTTTCATGTCAGAACCCCCTCTTTGAGTTACCGGAGCAACAGCAAAGGCCCGTCCCCTGGAGGGACGGGCCTCTCGGCTCGCGGTGCCACCCTGCCGGCCGCCAGAATGCAAGCGGCCATCTCTTGGCGCGTTAACGGGCGCTACCCGGTCACTTTGCCGTCGCTCCTGCGTTGCGGGCGGTCAGCTGACGGTGTCGTGATGCCTCACGGGTGGACTCCTGCGACCCTGTCGCCGGCTTGCACCGGGCGCCGGCTCTCTTGGGACTGGACCTGCAGGTGCTCCGCTCATCGGCTCGGTAATGCTCTTCCGATAGTGTGCCCTGATTATATGGCGGCGGAGAAACCGATGCAACAGCCAGTGCAAGGCTGATTGAACATCGCCTAGAGCGGTGGCTTGGCCTGGCGTTCGCTTTCGGGTTGACCCTTGGGGCTCATGTACAGCGTGCCGTCAGTCTGAACCACGCCAAGCGACAACTCGGATGGATCGGTAAACCCTCCAGCCACCAGCTGTTTGTGCAGCCAGTTGTGGTCGCGGCCCAGTCCCTGCAGGTTCTCATGGTAAACAGTGCCGTCGACGATCACCTCGGCGGGGAGAGTAGGGCTTTGGCTCTGGACAGCGCTTCCCACGTCTGCCTTGGTCGCTGGGAGGTAAGGCTGCTTGAGCAACACGCTGAGCCTGCCGTCCGTTTCGAGCACGGCATACTCCACCTGCTCCGGATCAAAGATCTTCAAGTTGCGCATCTGGGCCAGCAGCTCGTTGTGATTGTACCGAATCCTACGCATCTTCCGATCGAGGATCTTCCCCTTGTGCACCACAACAACGGGCTCGCCTTCCAGCACTGCTCTGGCCGTGCGGTTGCGCAGAGTGAATAGATCGGTAAGGATGGGCATCGTTGCCCAGACAAAGAGGGCCGCAACTCCTTCCCACATCGGTACCGAGCTGTCCGTGGCCAGTGTCGCGGCGATGGACCCAATGGTGATCCCGACCACGTAGTTGGGGAAGGTCAGCTGGGCGACCTGCTTCTGACCCATGACCCTGGTGATAAGCATGAGAGCACCATACGTGAACAGTGCCCGAGTGAGGACATAGATCACGCCCACAACGCATCGACTCCCGGCTGCGAAGTCCGGGCGGGCTCAGTGCACCAGGGGCTGATTATCCCTGTGCAGGATGCGCCGCCGGGCTTATCCTGCCGCAGGAAGGGCTGATTATCCGGCAGGCGCCGCGCCGCCTAGTCTCCGCCCCATTAGCCCTTGATCACGCCCAATGGCCTCATTCGGCACACCCGGCGCGAAATACCGGCCTCGTGCACCACCCGCACCACCTCTTGCACGTCCTTGTAGGCGTCAGGGGCCTCCTCCGCGAGCCCGGCCTGGCTGTGGCCGCGCACTAGGATGCCCTTGGCGGCCAGTTGCCGCTGTACGTCTGCGCCATGCGCCTGCTTCTTGGCCGCCGTCCGACTCATCACGCGCCCCGCGCCGTGGCAGGTCGAACCGAAGGTCTCGGCCATGGCCCGATCGGTCCCAACGAGGATAAACGAGTAGCGCCCCATGTCCCCGGGTACCAGCACGGGCTGCCCGACCTCCCGGTACCGCACCGGCACATCAGGGTGACCGGCGGGGAAGGCCCGTGTAGCCCCTTTGCGGTGCACGCAGACCTCGATCTGCCTGCCGTCAACGGTGTGCTGCTCGATTTTGGCGATGTTGTGGGCTACATCGTATACGAGGCTTAGATCAAGCGCTGCCGGCTCGACGCCGAAGGCCTCGCCCGCTGCCCGGCGCACGTTGGCCGTGATCACCTGGCGATTGGCCCAGGCGTAGTTGGCTGCAGCAGACATGGCCCCAAGGTACTTCTGCCCCTCCGGCGACTCGAGCGGCGCACACGCCAACTGGCGGTCGGGCAGGGTGATCCCATACCGTTTGACGGCCTTAACCATGTCCTCCAGGCTGTCGGTACAGACCTGGTGGCCAAGGCCGCGCGATCCGACGTGAATGCTGATGGTGACCATTCCCCGGGAAATGCCGAAAGCCGCAGCTACACGCTCGTCATAGACCTCATCGATCACAGCGACCTCGAGGAAGTGGTTGCCGGAGCCGAGCGTGCCCAACTGGCGCAGGCCTCTGGTTGTGGCCTTGTTGCTCACTGCAGCGGGGCGCGCGGCGGAGATGCGGCCGCCGTCCTCGCACGCCGCAAGGTCATCCCTAGTGCCGAGCCCTTGGGCCACCGCCCAGGCGGCGCCATCACGCAGTACCTCTTCCATGGTGGCCGGTGTCAGCTCAACTCCGCCCTTGCCGCCGACACCGGCCGGCACCGCGGCGAAAAGCTTCGCGACGAGAGGTTCGAGGCGGCCGCGCACGGCGGTTTCGTCCAGATTGGTTCGCAAAACGCGGACGCCGCAGTTGATGTCGTAGCCTACGCCTCCGGGCGATATCACGCCTCTGGTCACGTCCGTCGCCGCGACGCCGCCGATCGGGAACCCGTATCCCCAGTGTATGTCCGGCATGGCCATGGAACGCCCGACGATCCCGGGCAGGCAGGCCACGTTAGCTACTTGCTCATGGGCGCGATCAGCCGCGATGTCGGCCAGCATGTCCTGGCTGGCATAGATAAGCCCGTCCGTGCGCATTCCGGCGGCGGCCTCCCGGGGAAGCAGCCAGCGGTATCTGTCGAGGGGGCGCAGGTTGCCGGGGAGACTCATCGGAGATCCCTCCTTTGGCATTGAGGCAGGCCGTGGTATGCAGTCAACAGTCCAGAGCCTACAAGTCGAGAACCAAGCTCGCTTCCCAGCGCTCGGCGGCGTAACCGCTGGATAGTGGTTGTTGGACCTGCGCCAGGGTGGCAAGATGGTAGGTAGCTGCTTTGGGTATGGTGCCCACCTGGTAAGGCGGGATAGCCTCCGCGAGCAGGTCTCCCGAGAGAGTGATCTGCCATGAGCAGCTCCCACCAGAGGCGGGGGAGGCCCCGCCCTCCGCTCCGCACGAGGATCCGGGGGCCGGGCAGACAGCGATGTCGGCTGCGACGAATCCTTCTACGTCCAGTAGGAACAGCAGTTCATTGGCCGCCGCGACCAGGCCTGCTACGGGGTCGGCCGCCTCGATCAGCACAGTGCGTTCACCTGTCCGCCGGACCTGGGACGTCGTCACGGCTAGGGAAGCGGTCGCCAACAGCGTCTGCCTTACCGCACCAAGCATCGATGTGCTCCAGGCGCGGATCAGGACGTCGGCGGTGTGCTCAGCATAGTAAAAGCCGCAGGCGCTCCTATCCGCCTGCGGCTGCCCATCGTGAGATTGCATCGGTCGACCTCGGTGCTACTCCTCGTCCTCGGCCACGATGCGCGCCAGCGCGATGACCTCGTCGCCCTGACCGGGACGCATGACCATGACGCCCTGCGTCGCCCGACCGAGTGACGGGATCTCACGGACCTGCATGCGGATCAGGATCCCGGCCGTGGTGATCATCATCACCTCGTCTGCCTCGCTGACCACTCGCACGCCAACGATAACGCCGGTCCGGGGTGTGAGGCGCATGGCCCTGATGCCCATGCCGCCTCGGTTTTGCACCCGGAAGTCGCGTACCGGGGTGCGCTTGCCGTAGCCGTGGTTGGTTACGCACAGCAGGTCCGTACCGGCAGAGGCCACATCCACGCTGACCACGGCGTCACTGGGCGACAGGGTCATGGCCCTGACCCCTCGCGCCGTGCGCCCCATCGGCCGTGCGTCACCCTCGCTAAAGCGGATGCTCTGGCCGTGTCTGGTAACGACAATGATGTCCTCCTCGCCGGAGGTGAGGCGGACACCGATCAGCTCATCGCCCTCGTCCAGCGAGTAGGCGATGATCCCGGACCGGCGGATGTTGCGGTACTCGACCAGCTCGGTCCGTTTGACAATACCGTGCCTGGTGGCGAAGACCAGGTAGCCGCCGCCGTCGAAGCCGCGCACCGGGATCACCGCGGCGATCTTCTCGTCCCCAGGGAGATCGAGGAGGTTGACGATCGCAGTGCCCTTAGCCTGGCGCTGAGCCTCGGGTATCTCGTATACCTTGAGCGCGTAGACCTTGCCCGCCGTCGAGAAGAACAGCAAGTAGTGGTGAGTCGTGGTGATGAACAGGCTCTCCACGAAGTCCTCTTCCTTGGTGCCCATGCCCGTGACGCCCCGCCCGCCGCGCCTCTGGCTGCGGTAGGTGGTCAGGGCCAACCGCTTGATGTACCCCTGGTGGGTCAAGGTGATGACGGCCGGCTCATCCGCAATTAGGTCCTCAGTATCCAAATCGCCCTCGGCCGCCTCGATAGCCGTGCGGCGCTTGTCGCCAAACCGGTCGCGGATCGCGCTTAGCTCTTGGCGGATAATCGCATAGACCATCTTGTCGTCGGCCAGCACAGCCATGAGGTACTCGATGGTCCGGAGCAGCTCTTGGTACTCCGCCTCGATCTTGTCGCGCTCGAGCCCGGTCAAGCGCTGCAGACGCATGTCGAGGATCGCCTGCGCCTGCTTGTCGGATAGCCCGAAGCGCGTCATCAAGCCCTGCTTGGCCTCATCGGGCGTCGCGGAGCCACGGATCAAGGCGATGACCTCATCCAGGAACTGCAGGGCGATCCGAAGGCCCTCAAGGATGTGCGCGCGCTCACGTGCCCGGTCGAGCTCGTACTGGGTGCGCCTGGTGATCACAACGAACTGGTGATCCAGGTAGTACCGCAGGATCTCGTCCAGGCGGAGCACGCGGGGCTCATTGTCGACCAGCGCCAGCATGATGGCGCCAAAGGTCTCCTGCAGCGGCGTGTACTTAAACAGCTGATTGAGAATGACCCGCGCCGGAGCGTCGCGCCGGAGCTCCATCACGATGCGCAGCCCGTGCCGGCCGGTCTCATCACGCAGGTCCGTGATGCCATCAATGCGGCGGTCACGGACAAGCTCAGCGATGCGCTCGATCAGTTTGGCCTTGTTGACCTGGTACGGCAACTCGGTGACCACGATGCGCTGGCGGCCGGTCTTGTGCGTGTCGATCTCGGCCTTGGCGCGCAGGGTGATCAGGCCCCGACCGGTCTCGTACGCCTGCCGAATGCCCTCGCGACCGATGATCACGCCACCGGTCGGGAAGTCAGGCCCCGGCATGACCGCCATAAGATCTGCAAGCGTTACGTCGGGCTGGTCAATCATCAGGATGATGGCGTCGCTAACCTCACCCAGGTTGTGCGGCGGCACGTTGGTTGCCATTGCGACTGCAATGCCGGATGAGCCGTTAACCAGCAAGTTGGGAAACCGGCTCGGGAGCACGGTTGGCTCCTTGCGGGTTTCGTCAAAGTTAGGGACGAAGTCGACGGTATCCTTATCAATGTCCCGTAGCATCTCCATGGCCAGGGGCGCCAGGCGGCACTCGGTGTACCGGTAGGCAGCAGGTGGATCGCCATCGATCGAGCCGAGGTTACCGTGCCCGTCGATCAGCGGATACCGCAGGGAGAAGTCCTGCGCCATGCGGATCATCGCGTCGTAGATTGCGGCGTCGCTGTGCGGGTGGTACCGCCCCATGACGTCGCCGACCGAGGTGGCAGACTTGCGGTAGGCGCGGTCAGGCGTGTTGCCGGACTCCCGCATCGCATACAGGATGCGGCGGTGAATGGGCTTGAGACCGTCGCGTACGTCGGGCAGCGCCCGGCTCACGATGGTGCTCATCGCGTAATCGATATAGGAACGCTCCAGCTCGTGAACGATCTTGACGGGCAGGATGTGCCCGGGACCGTCGTGTCCGGCGTCGACTGCCTCGCCCGTCTCCGGGATATCCGGGGTGGCGGGCTTGTCGTTGCCTGGACCGAGCGGCGGGCGATCGGATTCTGACACTTAGCTCAGCTCCGTCCCATCATCCGACCGTGTCAAGGTTGCGGACGTCTTTGGCGTGCAGGGTGATGAACTCCCGCCGCGGCTCCACCGCGTCACCCATGAGCACGCTGAATATCTCATCGGCGTAAATGGCATCCTCGACGGTGACTTGCAGCAAGGTGCGCCGCGCCGGGTCCATCGTGGTCTCCCAGAGCTCGTCGGCATTCATCTCGCCAAGGCCCTTAAAGCGCTGTACCACGACTCCGTCGCGGCCGGTCTGCTCAAGGTACTGGTCGAGCTCAGCGTCGTTGCGCAGGTATCGGCTGGACTTGCCTTTCTTGACCAGGTACAGGGGCGGCTGGGCGATGTAGAGGTACCCGCGCTCGACTAGTTGCCTCATGTACCGGTAAAAGAAGGTCAGCAAGAGCGTCCGGATATGGGCTCCGTCCACGTCGGCGTCGCACATGATGATCACCCGGTGATACCGGGCCTTGGTGATGTCGAACTCATCCTGAATGCTGGTGCCGAGGGCTGTGATGATCGACCTGATCGAATCGTTGCCCAGCATGCGGTCTAGCCGGGCCCTCTCGACGTTGAGGATCTTGCCTCGCAGCGGCAAGATCGCCTGGAACCTGTGGTCCCGGCCCTGCTTGGCGCTGCCGCTTGCCGAGTCTCCCTCAACCAGGTAGAGCTCGGCCTTGGACGGATCACGGACCGTGCAGTCGGTCAGCTTGCCGGGCAGTGCGGTGATCTCCAGGGCGGATTTGCGTCTGGTCAGCTCACGCGCCTTGCGCGCAGCCTCCCTGGCCCGAGCGGCGGTGATGGCTTTGTCGACGATCAGGCGGGAAACCGTGGGGTTCTCACCCATGAAGGTTGACAGGGCCTCGCCGACGGCCGAGTTAACGATGCCGGCGACCTCCGAGTTGCCCAGCTTGGTCTTGGTCTGACCCTCGAACTGCGGCTCACGCAGCTTGACGCTGATGATCGCACCGATGCCTTCGCGGACGTCCTCACCGCTGAGGTTGGGGTCCGACTCCTTGAGCAGGTTGGCCTTGCGTGCATAGTCGTTGACCACGCGCGTGACCGCCGACTTGAAGCCCGCCTCATGGGTGCCGCCCTCATGCGTGTTGATGGTATTGGCAAACGAGAAGATGCTCTCGAGGTAGCCTGTGTTGTACTGCAGGGCCACCTCGACCTCAACTCCGTCGCGGGTGTCCATGATGTGAATCGGGCTCTCGTACAGCGGCTCCTTGCCCCTGTTAAGGTGCTTGACGAACGACACGATGCCGCCGTCGTACCGGAACACGACGCTGTCGCCGGACCGCTCGTCCAGCAACGAGATCTGCAGCCCGCGGTTGAGGAAGGCGATCTCCCGCAGGCGGCCGAGGATCGTGGCGTACTCGAACACCGTCTCGCCGAAGATCTCGGGATCAGGCATGAAGGTGGTCCGCGTGCCAGAGTCTGTGGCGTCACCCAGGCGCACCACATCGGTCACCGGCCGGCCCCGCTCATAGCGCTGGCGGTAGGTGCCTCCGTCGAGATGGACCTCGACCTCGCACCAGATGGACAGGGCGTTGGTGACGGTGACGCCGACCCCATGCAGGCCGCCGCTGACCTTGTAGCCATGCCCGCCGAACTTGCCGCCGGCGTGCAGGACGGTCATGACGACCTCGAGCGCGGGGCGGTTTTGCTTGGGATGAAGGTCGACGGGGATACCGCGGCCGTTGTCCCGCACGGTCGCGGAGCCGTCGCGGTGCAGCGTGACCTCGACGGCGGTGCAGTAGCCCGCCAGAGCCTCGTCGACGCTGTTATCCACTACTTCCCACAGGATCTGGTGCAGGCCGCGCGGTCCTGTCGAGCCGATGTACATGCCCGGTCGGCGGCGCACTGCCTCCAAGCCCTCAAGGACCTGGATTTGACTGGCGTCGTATTTGGCGGTGACCTTTTTGAGGTCTAGGGAATCAGTTGATTCGCTCAAGGGCCCTCTCACTCTAAGCCGGCCCTGTCCCCGCAAATCACGGGAAATCAGGGCCGGCGATATCTTTGCCGATTATAGCACGTAGCACCCTATAGACTCAACTTGGCCGCCCTGATGGAGAGGGGGTACCACCTGGCGAGCGGTCGCGGCGACCATGGGCTGGTGGACCTATTTGAGCCCGCAGCGCCCGCCTGAGCGCGTCCCCAAGCTGCGGATCCCCGGCTACCTCTGCGGCTTGGTCGAGGGCTCGGCTATCCCCAGGACTCAGCCACGCTAGGCTGGACCCGCCTGCGCGCCGGGCTCCGTCGAGATGACCTGGCGCGGCGAGGTCCACGTCGGTGGCTGCGGCGGTTTCCGCGGCAGCGCGCGTCTGACCTCTAGGTTCTGCGCTGACGAAGGGATTACGCCACGGCGAGCCACTGCGAAAACGGATCTGTCTGACGGGGCAATCCGGGCCTGCCAACTCCCGCAGCCGCTCGAGAAGCTCTGGAGTCAGGGTCTGCAGCTGGTGGGCCCACACTGGACTGTCGGTGACAACCATCAGCACGTCTCCCCGGACTTCCTCCGCCTGGGCGTGCACCGCGACCGCCGGACCGGCAACCTGTGGCCAAAGCTCGACGGCTTGGTAGGCGGCCATGCCGCCGTCCAGCTCAAGCGCTGCGATCAGCTTGCGGAGCACTGCTCCGAGCGGATTAAGCCCCGTTCGCACGGGAAACCGCCCCCCCGCTCACGAGATAGGCTGCGACAGGCCCCAACTCATCAAGCGGCAGTCCCATTAGATCGGTTGCCGTCACAAAGGTCTGGTGATCGTGGTCATCAAGCCGGAGCAACTGCAGCAGTGCCTGGCGGCGGCGCTCGTCAAGCTCCGAGAAGACATCGTCTAGAAGCAACAAAGGACGCTCGCCCAAGACGTCCTGGAGCAACTCAACCTCTGCCAGGCGGAGCGCCAGGGCTGCACTGCGCTGCTGCCCTTGACTTCCGTAGGTCTTGGCAGGAGTGTCGCCAAGCGACACGGCGACGTCATCGCGGTGCGGGCCTGCCAGCGTCACTCGCCGCGCCCGCTCTGCGGCCGCAACTGATGCGAACCGGCCTCGTAGGTACTCTTCCAGCCCGCTACGGCTCTCGGCCTTTGGTGGGCCGTCGGCCGGATCATCCGTCCCGCTCGGCTGGTATGCTAGCGCGAGTTGCTCCTGACCCCCGGAGACCGCGCGGTAGGCTACGGCAGCCAGGGGAGCCAACCGCTCCAGGCCTCTCATCCGCCACTGCATGATCGTCGCGCCGGCCAGGATCAGTTGCTCAGTCCACGGTTTGAGCTGGTCCTCGCCCGCTGCGGTCGTGGCATGGCGGTAGTCTTCGCTCAGCACGCGGTTACGGTGAGCGAGGGCGGCATCATAGCGCCGTGTGAGCGTGCGGTATCCGGCGTCGGCCTTGTGCAGGACCTGATCGAGGTACGTCCGCCGTCCCCCGGGAGCCCCTTTGATCAAATCGAGGTCGTCGGGCGAGAACACCACAGCGCCTCCTGCGGCCCCGGACCTCGACCTCCCGGTTAGTTCTTTGCCTGCTCTCCTGACCGCTTTGCGGCCGCCGGTCATCGTGACCTGATAGTCCACGGCATCGCCGTCGAGCGCGACCCGGGCCACCCGTGCGCGCACAGAGAAGGCATGGCACCCATGCCGGATCATCTCTCTGTCGCGGGAGGCACGGTGGGACATGCCGGTCACTACCAGATGGAGCGCCTCTAGGACGTTGGTCTTGCCGGCGCCGTTTGCACCCAGCAATACATTAGCCCCCGGGCCGGGCACAAAAGTGAGGTCCGCGTAGTTGCGGAAGTCGACCAACGCAAGCGATAAGATTCTCAAGGCCCGAGGCGCTCCCCGGGCCTTGAGATCATAGTCGCAACTCCAAGGCCGTGCCTTATTGCCCGGCCAGGCCTATCGAGCCGCCTAGTCGAGCCTGATCGGCAGGATGATATGGAACGCATCATCGCGGCCCACGGGACGCAGACGGGCTGGGCTCGCAGGTCCAGATACCTCCAGGATGAACTGCTCAGTGTCAATGGTACGCAAGGCCTCGATCAGGTACCGCGCCGAGAACGCAACGTCAAGCGGCTCACCCGAAGTATTGGCCGCGACCTCTTCCTGTACACTGCCGACCTCCGGCGTCTGCGAGTTAACGCGGACGCGCCCCTCCTCAAACTTGAGCATGATCATCTGGGCGCCCTCGCGCGCGACCAAGCTGGCCCGATCACAGGCATTGAGGAACTCTTCGGTCTCAGCCGTGATGATCGCGCGGTACTCCTTGGGCACAACGGCCCGGCAGTTGGGGAAGGTGCCATCGATCACGCGCGTGGTGAACTCGATCCCGCCGAACTCCAGACGGACCTGGTTGGCCCCGACGGCCACCGCGACCTGATCCTCACTGTCGCTGAGCAAGCGCCCCAGCTCTGAAAGTGCCCGGCCGGGCAGGATCACCGAAAACTCTCCGGGCTGGCCCAACTCGGCCTCGATGGAAGCATGAGCGATCCGGTATCCATCGGTCGCAAATACGGCGGCCCCCCCAGCCTTGACCTCCAGCTGGGCACCGGTCAACACCGGCCGGATGTCCTCACGGGAAACCGCGAAGTTGGTCTTGCGAATCAGCTCACGTAGTGAATGCTGGGCAATCGTGAAAGTGCGGGCCCCGTCGATCTCCGGCAGCTGCGGAAACTCACGCGCGGCATAGCCGTGGATGACGAACTGCGAACGCTGCCAGGTCAGCAGGGCTCGAACGGACGCTTCGTCGACCTCGCACGAAACCTCGCCGTAGGGGATCTTGCGCAAGATGTCGCCAAGGTACCGTGCCGGCAGGACCAAACTGCCAGGTGACGTCACCGCTGCCGGCGCCGAACAACGGATGCTGATTTCGTGATCGGTCGCGACGAGGGTGACTTTGTCGTCTGCCGCGGTGGTGAGAATACCGGATAGCACCGGCAAAGTCGTGCGGGTTGCCACTGCGCGCTGTACGGTCTGGGCACACGCTGCTAGGTCTGCATGGGCGGCTTCGAACTTCATCCGCGTTCCTCCTTGGCCCCGGGGCTTAGGGTGGGCCTTACTTCGTTAGACTCTATTAGACAATCCTCTAGTAGACTCAGTAGGGCTTGTGGATTTGTGGACAACCCACTCTAGGTGCTGTTAGACACGATTCGACAATGTGGGCGCCCTGTGGATTTGGGTCAGGTGTTGTCCACAAGGGTCATCACGGGTTTCGACAGGGGTTGTGGATACCCTCGGATTTACCAACACTCTATCCACAGATTTGCCTTCCTCCTGGGGATAAGTGACCCAACTGCCCGCGACGCGCGCTACCAGCCCCGGCTACTGCGAACGTACTTTGTCGAGAAGATCCCTGACAACGCCGTAGACGGTCGCATCGCGGTCCATCTCCAGCTTTACCTTCTCGCAGGCGTGAAGGACGGTTGTGTGATCGCGGCCACCGAAGGCGGTACCGATCTTGGGCAGCGACTGGTCGGTTAGCTCCCGCGCGAGGTACATCGCGATCTGTCGCGGAAAAGCAACTGCTTTGGCGCGGCCCCGCGCCACCAACTCGTCTACGCTGAGACGGTAGTAGTCGGCCACGGTCCGCATGATCACCTGCATTGTGGTCTGGCGCGGCCGAGAGGCCGGGGCGATGTCGCGTAGAGCTCTGGCTGCGAGGTCGCTGTTGAGGCCGCTATCGGCAAGCGATGACATTGCGACAACGCGGACCAAGGCGCCCTCCAGCTCACGGATGTTGGAATCGAACTTGCTCGCGATGAGATGCAGGATGTCGCTGGGCACATCGAGCCCGTCTGTGCGGGCTTTTTTGCGCAGGATGGCGACGCGCGTCTCGAAATCAGGTGGCTGGATATCGGCGATCAGGCCCCACTCGAACCGAGAGCGCAAGCGCTCCTCAAGGGTCAGGATGTCCTTGGGTGGCCGGTCCGAGGTCAAGACGATCTGCCGAGCGGCCTCGTGGAGAGCGTTGAACGTGTGGAAGAACTCTTCCTGGGTTGCTTCCTTGCCGGCGAGGAACTGCACATCATCGACCAGCAGCAGGTCCGCGTTGCGGTACCGGGCGCGAAAAGCACCTGTCGCGCCTGACTGAATCGATGCGATCAACTCGTTGGTGAAGGCCTCCGAAGAGACGTAGGCTACCCTGGCCTTAGGGTTGCGGGCCACTACATGATGGGCGATGGCCTGCAATAGATGGGTCTTGCCCAGGCCTACACCACCGTAGATGAACAGAGGGTTGTACACCTTGGCGGGCGACTCAGCGACCGCCTTGGCGGCGGCGTGCGCGAACCGGTTGCTGCTCCCCACAACAAAGCCCTCAAAGGTGTATCTGGCGCTCAGCGTCCGCCATGGCGCCGGCGAGCCGTCGCCATTGGATTGAGTCATTCGGCGCGTAGTCGCCGTTCCCGGCCCCGATGTCGAACGACCGCCACCGGCCAGGGTTCGCGGCTGTATCTCTTGGATTATCTCGAGGTCGGCCTCGCTGGCCGTGTCTGGAGCCGCGTTGGTTACGAAGCTGACTGTCATCTCCCGGTCCACGACGTCAGACAGCGCTCGGCGTAGCGTGCTCTCACATCGCTGCTCAAGCCACTGGCGGGCGAAGTCGTTGGGACAAGCCAATACGACGAGATTGTCGTAGAGGGCGAGGGGGCGTACCGTTCGGAGCCAGCCGTCGAGACTTGGGGAAGGATCTTCGCTGCCGATGACCGCCAGAGTGCGATCCCAGATCTCAGCAAGCCGCGTGGTCATCTGCGCTGGAGCCTCCTCCCGAGAGTTATCCACACCTTATCCACAGCACCCTGCTGTGCGAAATGTGCGGCCTTGTCCGTCCGCCCGGCAGCCTAAGTTGCGGCTATATGCCCGCGGAACAGGCATAAGCAGTTGCGCCGCCCAGGTGTTACCGCCGTGCATACTGCTATCTAGCAGGTACATTGGAGAAACCCCTGCGTGTGCGCACTGTGACCAAGTGGCTCGATCCTGCGGCTGCCGGCCAGGTGGGCGGGAACCCTCCGGACGCTCGGCGAAAGCAGGTATGGAATGGCGGCGCCGAGTTATTCACAGGTTATCCCCAGGCCCTGCTTGGAGAAGACGCGGCAACTACAGCCATGGCTTGCCGTTTGCGGTTGGACCCGCGGGGGCAACACCCAATATAGCAGAGGGGTTGGCTGTGGACAACCGAACATTGTGGACAACCCCTGTCGTGCCCGGCGCATCCGAGGTTGCGTATGGCGGCATGCAGGACCGCTCCTCGCAGGTCTTTGGTTTCCTTGACAGTCCATTTTTGGCCAAGATATAATGCCGTTGGTCCGCGGGCGAAGCGTCCGCGGGCGCTGTTGACTAGGGGTGGGTTTTCGTGAAGAGGACGTATCAACCCAAGGCGCGTCGCCGTAAGCGCGTGCACGGCTTTTTTGCACGGATGCGCACGGCCGAGGGCCGCCTGGTTCTCAAGCGTCGCCGGGCCAAGGGCCGCAAGCGTCTGACGGTCTAGGGCGCCGGCAATGCATGCCTGTGCGGATAAGCAATGAGTCTGCGCCTAGGCAAGCTGCGGTCCAATGAGGAGTTTAGGGAAGTGTTAAAGCGCGGGAGGTCGTTTGCCAACGACCTGGCCGTGCTTTATGTGTTGCGTGACGAGACGTTGCCGGAGGGCGCCAGGTTCGGGGTTAGCGTTCCGCGTCGTTTTGGCGGCGCTGTTCAACGCAACCGGGTTCGGCGGCTGTTTTGGGAAGCGTACCGTCAACTCGGGCTGTCCTCCGCTGCTCCGGGGAGGCGGCTGGTGCTGATCCCGCGGCACAAATCGCGGGGCAGCACGTATTGGCAGGTACTAGCTTCTCTCGAAGACCTACGGGGCCGGGCTGGTCTGGAAAAGCAGGAGCACCGGGGGTGAGCGCAGCATTTAGCGTCAGCACCCTCATGGAGCGGTGTGTGCTCGGTACGATCCGGTTGTATCAGCTGGCGATCAGCCCGCTGTTCGGTCGGCATTGCCGTTTTTTGCCGACGTGTTCGGATTACTCGCGGCAGGCCATCCAGCGTTACGGCTTGGCGCGCGGGGGTAGCCTCGCGATTAGGCGGATTTTACGCTGCCACCCGTTTAACCCGGGGGGCTACGATCCGGTGCCGTAGCCGGCGACAGGCCCACGGGTGGCGAGGAAGGGGCTTTGAGCTTGTTTGGTTGGCTAAGCGACATAATGCGGCAGATGATGGAGGCCCTGTTTGGGTTTATCGGCAACTGGGGTCTGGCTATCATCGTCATGACCCTCGCCCTGCGGGTGGTGCTGCTCCCGTTGACCGCATCAGGAATGCGCTCAAGCTTCAAGATGCAAGAGGTCAACGCGGAGGTCAACGAGCTCAAGAAGAAGTACAAGAAGGACTCTGAAGCGCTCAACCGCGCCACCATGGAGTTGTGGAAAAAGCATGGCGTCAATCCCTTCGCGGGTTGCCTGACTATGCTGGCCCAGCTGCCAGTGATTTTTGGTTTCATCGGCGCCCTGCGCAATTATGAGTTCGCCGGGAACGCCGCATTCCTGTGGATACCCAACTTGGCCCTGCCGGACCCGTTCTACATCCTGCCCGTCCTCGCGGCTGTCGGCACGTACGTGCAGAGCAAGCTGACCACGCCGACCACCGACTCCTCGATGCAGGCCATGACCTACATGTTCCCGGTGATGGTGCTGATGTTCGGCGTCAAGATGGCCTCCGCGTTTACCCTGTACTGGGTGGCTTCAAGCGCATTCGCCGTCGTCGAGCGGTACATCATTATCCGGCCGGCGGCAAAAGCAGAGAAGTCTGAGAAGGCATGATCCTGCGGGAGGTTGAGGCCCGGGGGCGTACCGTTGATGAGGCGGCTGCCGAGGCAGTCCGCCTGATTGGGTTGCCGCCTGAGGCCGTTAGCATTGAGGTGCTCGATGCGGGGACCAAGGGTTTCCTCGGGTTGGGCAGCCGGGAAGCGCTCGTTCGCGCCCGGCCGGGACTCACCTCCGCACAACTGGTCCAGACCGTTGTCAGCAAGCTCCTCGAGGCCGGTGGCTATCGTGTGACCGTTGAGGCGACCGAGGGTGAGGAAGGCGCGGTCAAGGCCGATATCCGCGGCGAGGACCTTGGTGAGCTGATCGGCAGGCATGGCCGCACGCTTGACGCCCTCGGGTATCTGCTCAACGCTATCTTTGCCCGCGTGCCCGGCGGGCCCCGGCAGGTGATCGTCGACGTGGCCGGATATCGTGGGCGCCGTGACGAAGCCATCCAGCGGATGGCGATGCGCGCCGCCGAGACGGTCAGGCGTACCGGCACCAGCTTCTCGCTGGAGGCGATGCCCGCCGCCGAGCGCCGGACGGTTCATCTGGTGCTTCAGGCAGCCGGTGACGTCACGACGCACAGTGAGGGCGATGAGCCGTATCGGAGGGTTGTTGTTGCGCCGGCCAGGAGGCGCTAACGGGTTACACGAAGTGCGGCCACCGCGCGCACACTAGAGCTAGTCGCAGAGGCATGGCCCAGGGAGACCTGGGCCGTTGTTGTATGCGGGGCCCGCGGGCCATGCGGCCGGCACTTACGCTAGGAGGCGAAGCATCTGGGCCAGCTAGAGAGGTCCTCAAGGGACACGATCGTCGCTCAGGCGTCGCCACCGGGGCGTGGTGGGGTGGCAGTGGTTCGCATCAGCGGCCCGGCTGCGTTGGAGATCGCGCGCCGGCTCTTCCGCCCCGGCTTCCCGAGCTGCCGCGGTATGAGGGTAGGCCGTGTAATCGACCCCGGAGATGGGGCGCGTCTGGATGATTGCCTCCTGCTGGTCATGCCCGGCCCGGCGAGCTACACGGGGGAAGACGTCGCTGAGTTCCAGTGCCACGGCAGCCCGATGCTTGTCGAGAGGCTCATCAGTTGCTGTACGGCGTACGGCGCCCGGCGAGCGGCGCCGGGGGAGTTCACACGAAGAGCCTACCTAGCCGGCAAGATTGACCTCACCCAGGCCGAGGCTGTAGCCGATCTGGTTTCCGCGGAAACCGACCTAGCGCTTAGAGTAGCCGCCGCGCAATCGCAAGGCCTGCTTGGCCGGCGGCTTGCTGCAGCCGCTAGCGGGCTGGTGGCCGTGGCTAGCTCCGTCGAAGCAACCATCGACTTTCCCGAAGATGACTGTCCGGAGCCGCAACGCTCTGAGCTGAGCGCAGCGCTGGCCCGGGTTAGGGAGGACCTGGTATCGCTTGGCTCCACCGCCCGCTTGGGTAGGACCATCGCCCATGGAGCAGCGGTCGTGATCACGGGCCGAGCCAACGCCGGCAAGTCCTCGTTGTTCAACGCCCTGCTCGGCACCACGCGGGCGATTGTTGACCCCGAGCCCGGCACTACGCGTGATGTCGTTGAGGCTAGACTCGATCTCGACGGTCTGCCGGTCAGGCTGCTGGATACTGCAGGTCTGCGCACGGATCCGGGCGCCATTGAGCGGGCCGGGCTTGAACTGGCCGCCGAGGCAAGACGCGGAGCGGATCTCGTGTTGCTGGTTGTGGACCTGAGCGAGGCTGAGCCGCTCGCCGATATAGCGTACGCTGCCGACGCGGACTCCGCCGACGTGCTGGTGGTTGGTAACAAGCTCGACCTTGCGCCAGCTGCCGCTCGAGCTGGGCGGCTACCCCCTATGCAGGCTGAGGGCAAGGCTGCCGATCCTGCTATCTGCGTGTCCGCGCTGACAGGGCAGGGGATAGCCGAGCTCCGTGGCGCACTCCGCGAGAGACTAGTGGGTGGCGGTACGTGGCAGCAGGGGATGGCGTTGATCAGCACGGAGCGGCAGGAGCGAGAGGTGCGGGCGGCTGTAGCGGGGATCGACGCGGCAAGTGCCGCGATGGACAAGGGTATGCCCTTGGATGTGTGCATGATCGGGGTCTATGCGGCGCTGGACGCTCTGGCCCGGGCGAGTGGGCGGGGGATCGGCGCCGTCCGTGAGGACGTGCTCGCGGAGGTGTTCAGCCGGTTTTGTGTGGGCAAATAGGGAGCGATCAGCCTCCGGCCTATCCGGCCTATGAGGTAGTGGTTATCGGCGGCGGCCATGCCGGATGCGAAGCTGCTTTGGCCTCGGCAAGACTCGGCCGCAGGACCGCCCTCGTTGAGATGGATCAGGCGGCCATTGCCGACCTGCCCTGCAATCCAGCCATCGGCGGCCCGGGGAAGGGACACTTGGTCCGGGAAATCGATGCAATGGGCGGCGCAATCGGCGAGCTGGCCGACCAGGCGGCGATGCAGGTCCGCCTGCTCAACACGGGCAAAGGTCCTGCGGTACAGGCGCTACGTCTGCTCGTGGACAAGGATCGCTACCAGCGACTCATGGCTGCCAAGCTCGCAGCCCAGCCGCTGCTGACGGTCGTGGTCGGAGAGGCAGCGTCCCTGGCACTCGCAGGCGGCCGCGTGGGAGGAGTGCGGTTGCGTGACGGTAGGGTGTTATCGGCCGGGGCCGTGGTCCTGAGCGCGGGCGTGTATCTGCGGAGCAACATTTCGGTCGGCGGTGAGCAGCGGCGCGAGGGGCCGCGCGGACGCAGGGCCTCTGAGGACCTAGCCGGGGACTTGCTTGGTGCAGGTGTGGAACTCGGCCGCTTCAAGACCGGGACGTCGCCGCGGGTCGCCATTAACACGGTGGATCTTGCGGCCCTGCGTGAGGAGCCTGGCCTGACGGGGGTGTCGGGCTTTAGCCACTGGGCCGATCGAGTGAGCGCCGGCGCGCGTCGGTCAGTGTCTGCGGTCTGCTGGGCCACCTACACCAATGACCAAACGCACCAGGTGATCCGCGACAACCTGCACTTGTCGCCTCTCTTCGGAGGGCATATCCAAGGCACAGGTCCCCGGCACTGCCCCTCGATCGAGGATAAGGTGGTGCGTTTCCCCGACAGAGCGCGTCACCCGGTGTTCTTGGAGCGGGAGAGCCGAGATGGCCGGGAGCTCTACGTCCTGGGCATGTCCACAAGCCTTCCTGCGGAGATCCAGCTGGCGATGCTGCACACGCTGCCCGGAATGACGCAGGCTGTGGTGACCCGGCCCGGTTATGCCATCGAGTACGATTTCGTATTGCCCGGGCAATTGTACCCGACCTTGGAGCTCAAGAAGCTCCCGGGGCTCTTTGTCGCCGGGCAGATCGCTGGGACATCTGGCTACGAGGAGGCAGCGGCGCTCGGGCTGGTCGCTGGGACCAATGCGGCCAGGGCTGCCGCCGGTCAGCCTGGGGTTGTGTGGCGGCGCGAGCACTCGTACATCGGCGTTTTGATCGATGATGTGACGACGCGAGGAGTAAGCGAGCCTTACCGGGTTATGACGGCGAGGGCAGAGCATCGCCTTCATCTGCGGGCCGGCAACGCGGACCTCCGCCTCAGCCCATGGGCCGGTGAGTTGGGCCTAATCTCCGCAGAGCAGGCTGCTATGGTTGCAGGCCGCCGCAAACGGCTGTTTCTTGTCAAACGCGACCTCCGGAGCGCAAAAGTGACCCCTGGCGCAACGACTTGTGCGATCCTGACCGCGAGCGGTAGTGCCCCGCTGCGGGCTCCGTCGACTGCTTGGTCGTTGCTCAAGCGGCCAGAGGTCCGGTACACGACGCTGCGGTCGATTGTGCCTGGCCTGCCCGACCTCAGCGCGATGGATCGGGCTGAGGTTGAGGCGGACGCCAAATACGGAGGCTATATCCGGCAGCAAGAACGAATGGTGCGGGAGCAGGGCCGCCAGGGGAGCAAGAGGCTACCGTCCGATCTAGATTATGGTGGCCTAGCAGGTCTGTCTCAAGTTGCGCGGCGGCACCTAGCGCAGGTCAGGCCGTTGACGATCGGGCAGGCGTCCCGGGTCGAAGGGGTCACGACCTCTGATATCGCAGTGATCCTGGGGTTTCTGCGGGGCCGGGCCAGAACGGATAGCGAACCTGGATAGGGGGAGTGGGCTTGGAGGATACGCGTTCGCGCTTCATTACGGCGGCAGCGAGGGCGGTGGATAACACCGAGTGGCTCTCGAAACTCGACCCTCACGACTTGCCCGACCTGCAGCGTTGGGGAGACCTAGCCCATCTTGTGCTCCTACACAACAGGGAGGCGGGCCTCACTGCGATCACGGACGCAGACGAGATGGCCGCCAAGCACTTCATCGACTCCCTCAGCCCGCTGCTGCTGCCCGGCTGGCCGAACGCGTGTTCGGCGGTGGACGTCGGCAGTGGGGCGGGGTTCCCCGGTCTCGTGCTCGCCATGGCGAAGCCCTCGATACGCTTCGTGCTGGTGGAGGCCAACGCGAAGAAGGCAAGGTTCTTGGAGCAGGCGTGCCGACACCTTGGGGTAGAGGCAGAGGTGCTTCATGTCCGCGCCGAGGACTATGGGCAGGGCGACGGGAGGGAGCGCTTCGACGTCGGGCTCGCGAGGGCTGCTGCCGCGCTGCCCGTTAGCTTGGAGTACGTGCTACCCCTCGTACGTGTCGGTGGCGGCTTTGTTGCGCAGGTTGGGCCCGATGACGGGAGGAAGCTGGAGCACCTGTTCGAGGAGATCCCGGACAAGAGGGAGACCCCATGGGCGGCCCTCGGCGGTGCTTTGGGCGGGGTTGCCCGCGCGGACCTGCCGTCCGAGCTCGGTGTGCGTTACGTAGCGTGGTTTGCCAAGCGCAGTTCCACCCCTGCCCGGTACCCCCGCAGGGCAGGGCTTCCCTCGCGGGCGCCTCTTCCCGGCTTCTGACGGTGAAGGATGGCCCCCCCTGCCAGCCGAACTTAACGCGGGGGAGGGATGACTGTGGGGCTCAATTGGCGCTCACGATTACAGCAAGCCTTGGCCCGCGCGCCCGAGAGCAGCCAGGCCGCTGGCATCAGGGAGGACGGCGGGCAGCCGGAGGCAGTTCGCGAGCTGCAGGCCAAGCTGATTCCGGTGACCGCTGTTGCGGCAAATCCGAGGCAGCCAAGGCAAACCCTAAGCGATGACTCGCTAGGTGATCTCGTCGACTCCATCGCCCAACACGGCATCCTCCAACCCATTCTGGTCCGCCGGCTAGCCGGAGGCTACGAGCTGGTAGCAGGCCAGCGCCGCCTGCGGGCAGCGCAGCTACTCGGCCTCGCTGAGGTTCCAGCGGTGATCACGGAGGCTGCCGACGAGGACACGGGGTTGCTTGCTCTGGTAGAGAACCTCCAACGGGAGGGCCTTGGTTTCCTTGAGGAGGCGGCTGCTTACGAGAGGTTGTTGCGTGAGTTTGGCCTGACTCAAGAGGAGTTGGCCCGGCGCATCGGCAAGAGCCAGTCCACCGTGGCCAACAAGTTGCGGCTACTGAGGCTTCCTGAAGAAGTCCGCACTAAGGTACAATCGCCCTCATTCACCGAAAGACACGCCCGCGCGTTGCTGTCGCTGCGAGATCCCAAGTCACAGCTCAAGGTCGCGGAGACGGTAGAGAACAAGTCGCTCACCGTCCGCCAAACGGAAGCCCTCGTCGAGAGACTTGTGGCGGAGGAGACGGCGGAAGGCACCGCCGCTAAGCGCAAGCCGGCCCAGAGTTGGCGTGCGGTATTCAGGGACGCCAGGATCCTGTCGAACACTTTTCGAGCCGCCGTTGAGCGGCTGCGCCAGGCCGGGATGAAGGCAGACATTGAGGAGACCGAGCGCGAAGAGGGGCTAGAGATCAGGGTCCTGGTACACCTGCCGCCCGGGTGGCGGGAGGGCGGCAGCCGGCCGCAGCGCTAATACGCCGCTCCGGGCCCTCCGCGTGTTTCGAAGTAGATTGATTAGAGAGGTGCTTGGACTTGGGTAAGACCATTGCCGTGGCCAACCAGAAGGGCGGAGTAGGCAAGACGACCACTACCGTCAATCTCGGGGCGTGCCTGGCATCACTCGGTAAGCGGGTGTTGTGCATCGACCTTGACCCGCAGGGGCACACGTCGATCGGGTTTGGGATTGAGAAGGAGCGCCTCGACCGCACGGTATACGGGCTGTTGATGGGCAAAGGGCTAGCTCGCGAGGCCGTCCTCCCCACGGCGGTCGACCGTTTGTACATCCTGCCGGCCAACATCCAGCTTGCTGCGGCGGAGGTCGAGCTGCTGCCTGAGCTAGCACGCGAGGTTCGCCTGCGTGATGCCATCGCCGACATCAAGGACCAGTACGATTTTATCCTGATGGATTGCCCGCCCAGCCTCGGGCAGCTGACGGTCAATGCCCTGGCCGCCGCCGACTCGGTGTTGGTGCCGATTCAGGGAGAGTACCTGTCCCTGGAGGGCATGGCCTTGCTGCTCAACACCATCCGGGCGATCAAGGAGCGGGTCAACCCCGGCCTGCGGCTCGAGGGCATCCTGCTGACGATGTTCGATGGGCGGACTAACCTAGGCAGCCAGGTCGCTGATGAGGTTCGCAAGCACTTCGGTGACCGTGTGTACGAGGTTACCGTGCCGCGCAACGTCAGGCTGAGCGAGGCGCCCTCGCATGGGCAGCCGATAATCAACTACGACCCGCGGTCGCGCGGGGCGGAAGCATATCTGCAGCTAGCAAAGGAAGTGATCGCAGATGCCGAAGCGGGGACTGGGCAGGGGCCTGGAGGCAATTCTAGGCGCGGCAGTCGGCAGTGACGAGGAGCTGAGGGAGGTCTCAGTCGATGAGATCTACCCTAACCCGCACCAGCCACGTTCTGGTTTCGATGAAACCAAGCTAGCAGATCTCGCCGAGTCCATCCGCCAGCACGGGGTGGTGCAGCCCATTCTGGTGCGCCCATTCGGCGACCGATTTGAGCTGGTTGCCGGGGAGCGCCGGTGGCGGGCCGCTCAGCTCGCGGGTCTCGCGACGGTGCCCGCAATGGTCCGGAGTCTTAGCGATCGGCAGTCGCTGGAGATCGCGCTGATCGAGAACCTCCAGCGCGAGGACCTTAACGCGATCGACGAGGCCAAGGCGTTCCGAGCAATGATGAGCACCATGGAGATGACGCAGGAGCAGGTGGCGCAGCGCCTCGGGGTCAGCCGTCCGTCGGTCACCAATGCCCTGCGCCTACTCACGCTGGCCGATGAGGTGCAGGCTCTGGTGGAGGGAGGCAAGATCAGCGCGGGACATGCGAGGGCCATGGTCGGTCTGTCCACTCACGCGCAGCGCACCATCGCTGCTCGGGTGGTTGAGGATGGGCTCAACGTCCGGCAGACCGAGCTGATGGTGGCGCAGCGTGAACGGGTTGGTGAACCCGCAAAGGCAGCAACCCGGCGCAAGACGATGGATCCTGAGGTTGCTCACATTCAACGCAGGCTGCAGGACGCACTTGGTACGGAGGTTCGGCTGCAGCACGGGCGCAAGGGCGGCTCGCTGATCATCCGGTACTTTGGGTCAGAAGAGCTCGAGAGACTGCTGGATCTACTACTTAGGGAGCGTGCAGGCAACTGAGGGGAGGCTGGTTTCACGTGAAACAAGCGGGCACTCCGTCCCTAAGGGGCGAACGCATGTTTCACGTGAAACCAGTGGCGATCTAGCATCTCCACTCCTCACTAGTTCTTGAGCGGGTCCCTTCCTGCGTATGCAGCTACGGCGGCCGCGATTACGTCTCTGACCGGGACTCCAGTTGCTGCCGCAAGCCGGCGGCAGTCCTCAAACTCGGGCGTCGATACGAACACCTGATCGCCTGCCCGGCCCACCTTGATGCGAACGTCGCCGTAAGGAGTCTTCACTGTCTCGTGCCTACGGGCGAGCGTCGCCCGGGACATGGGCCTGAACCGCACGCCGAGCGTCGGCACCTGGCTAAAGGCTACACGAAGCAGCTCGCCGAGGCTGGATGGAGGCCCCAGGAACGACAGCACCACTCCAGGCCGACCCTTCTTCATCCCACATGGCACCCACCAGGCATCAAGCGCGCCCGCAGCGAGCAGCGACTCACAAGCCGCCGCAACAACCTGACCCGAGCAGTCATCCAAATTGGTCTCGCACAGGACCACCTCGTCCTGCTGCCAGTCGGCCTCCGCCACCACGCTTGATCCACGTCGTCCCAGGATAGCGCGCACAACATTTGCGCGAGCGGTGTCCCGGCTGCCTGCTCCAGTCCCGTGAGCCAAGACGGTCATCTCCGGCCAGCGGTCGACCTGAGTGCCGAGCGCAACCAACGCGGCCGCGCCGGTAGGGGTGACCATCTCGTGTTTGACGCCCGGGTCCCAGAGCGCAAGCCCCGAAAGCAGGAACATAGTAGCGGGTGCGGGCACCGGAAGCTCGCCGTGTGCTGAGCGGATGACTCCACCTCCGGTCGGCAACCGGCCGAAGTACACTTCGGCCGCGCCAAGCTCGTACAGGCAGGCGCAGACGCCGACGATGTCTCCGATCGAATCGGCAGCCCCGACCTCGTGGAAGTGGACATGCTCAATGGTCTGCCCGTGCGCGTGAGCCTCGGCCTCGGCGAGCTTGCCGAATACCCGGATTGATGCCTCCTGGATGGGTGCGGGCAACTCACCAGATCCACGGATTATCGCGATCACGTCGGCGAGGCTACGGTGCTCGCCGTGCGGCTCGGCAGAGCCGGAAGGACTGTCGTGGGCGTGGTCCCCGTGACCATGATCATGCTCGTCCCCGTGGCCATGGTCATGACCGTGCGAATGTCCATGGTTGTGAGCGTGATGATGGGGGTGATCGTGAGGGTGCACATGGTCGCCCTGCGCGGCCTCAGCCGGATCCGCTGGAACACCCCCTAGCATTACCGTGGCCTTGAGCGCACCAAGCCCTGCTCGCTGCACCCTCTCCGTTCGGAGATGGATGCCCAAGCCAAGGTGGCTGAGGTGAGCGTTGACCTTCTCTGCGTCCGCTCCCGCATCGAGCAGGGCTCCCAAAAGCATGTCACCACTCGCGCCGCCGTGGCAGTCAAAACACACGATAATCCCGGACTTGTCCGTCATCTGCTCATCTCTCCAATCGGTTGACCACTTCGGGCTGACCGCCGCGCAAAGCCCCGGACAATCGCGTCCGCCAAACGAGCCGCGCCAAATCCATTGTCGATGTTGACAACTGCTACCCCGGCGGCGCAGCTATTGAGCATGGACAGCAGAGCCGCGAGCCCACCAAAACTGGCTCCGTAGCCAACACTCGTCGGAACGGCAATCACTGGCTGCTCCAGAAGCCCCCCAACAACGCTCGGCAGTGCTCCGTCCATCCCTGCTACTACGATGGCCACGTCGGCCTCACGCAGGGTTGGGAGATGACCGAGCAGGCGGTGCAGGCCGGCAACACCGACATCGAATACTCGGTGCACCTCATGACCAAACGCGATCAGAGTGCCGGCAGCCTCCTCGGCCACCGGAAGGTCTGAAGTCCCGGCTGAGACAACGGCAACCGTGCCATTGCCGAGAGCCGGGAGTGGCTGACCCACCCGGATCAGACGGGAAACCGGATCGTAGCAGGCCGCAGGGCATGCGCCCCTGACCGCCTCGAATGCCGCCGCGTCGGCGCGCGTCGCCAGCACCACGGGGTTGACCGCGGCGAGGCGCACGACGATTTCCGCGATGTGCTCTGGCTGCTTTCCCGGGCAGTACACGACCTCAGGCTGCCCGCGGCGAACCGCGCGGTGATGGTCGATCCTAGCAAAACCCAGATCCTCGTACGGTAGGTCCCGCAAAGTGTCTAATGCTGAGTCAACGCTAACGTTTCCAGCCTGCACTGCATCGAGCAGACGGCGTATGGCACTGCGATCCATAGGCATCCCCCTTCACCTGCGTGAGAGCACAGCGCAGGTTCTCTTGTTCCCACGCTAGTCCAAACATAGCCTCACGGTAGGGAAGGGGTCAACCAGAGCCGTCAGGTGCCCGATACAGACAGATGACAGTTGTCCGGTAAAGGTAGGCCCATGACAGCAGGGCATTGCCCAGAGAAGCCGAAATACCGTCTACTGGACGAGCTCGACACTTAGGTGGTGAAGGATGCCCAACCGCGGCCAGGAGAAGTTCACGGTACTGCTCATCCCGCACTCTGCCCGCCCGATGGCCGCCCTGCGGCTTAGTAGCCGGGTTGTGCAGGTCTGCTGTGTCGCCCTGATCATCACCTTCCTTTCGCTGACTGTCTTCGCGGCCCGGTACGCCCAGATGGTGGCCCATCTGAACGAGTTGCGGGATCTCAGGCTGTTGACTCAGCTGCAAAACGAGCAGTTACGCTCGTTGACCCTCTCCGCGAGCCAGCTGCAGGACCGGCTCCAGCAGCTCGCCCAGCTCGATACCGAGCTGCGTCAGATGCTCCGCCTCGACACTCCGTCAATCCCTACGGACATCGAGACCCTGCTGGCGGCAAGCCGGTCGGTCACAATTGCGCGGAGCGATGCGGTCACGCCCACCATGCCCTCCATCGAGACACTGACTGTCCAGACGTCCATAGCCTCTTCGGCGGGCCTCTTGGCCGGGACGCTTGAGGTGCTACAGCAAGAGATGGAGACCCGCCTGGTCAGCCTGGAGGACGTGCAGATCGCAGCCGCGGAGCAGTTGGCCTACGAGGCAGCCCGCCCGTCCATCTGGCCTACGCAGGGACGTATCACATCCCGCTATGGATACCGCGACTCGCCATTTGGCTCCACCCGTGAGATGCACCCGGCGATCGACATCGCTGCACCGGTAGGCACCCCAGTCGTGGCCACGGGCGACGGGCGCATCATCTTTACAGGTTGGCGTACAGACCTAGGTAACACCGTGATCATCGACCACGGCTACAACCTCCGGACTCTCTACGGTCACGTCGCAAAGGTGGCAGTCTCCGTTGGTGACCGCGTCAAGAAAGGTCAGGTCATCGCGTACGTCGGTACTACAGGCCGCAGCACTGGACCCCACGTCCATTACGAGGTGCATCTGCGCGGCAAGCAGGTCAACCCCGCGCCTTATCTCCAATAGCCCACAATCCAGGCAAGGGGCCGCCTAAGGCGGCACGTACCCAGCCGAGGAGGCAGACAACTTGTTCGTTGCCAAAAAGGACTCCGCACCCGCCATGCCAATGGTGGACGGCAAGATCGACACGATCATCGGTAAGGAGACCGAGTTCAAAGGGACCCTCACCTCGACCGGGATGATCCGCATCGACGGCCGGATTGAGGGCGAGGTCGTCCATAAAGGTGACATCGCGATCGGCGAGACCGGCAACCTGAGCGCCAACATCAAGGCCCGCAACGTAACGGTAGCCGGGACGGTCACAGGCAACATTGACGCAAGCGGCCGCCTGGAGCTGTTGGCCTCGGCACGCGTGTTTGGCGACATCTCGGTTGGCGCCTTGATCATCGGTGAGGGCGCTATCTTCCGCGGCACCAGCGAGATGAAGGCTCCAGATAAAGCCGCGCCAGGCAAGCCTGACAGAGGCGGCGACAAGCCGGCCTGATCTGTTGCCCATGTTGGACGACCATGAGGCCAAACGTCGGCATTCCGCCGAGACTGATGTACAGGTGATTGTCAACCCTGTGGCTGGCGGCCACAGGGCTCTGGCTGTGTGGCAGCGCTTGGAGGCTGCAGCTCGGCTCGCCTTCCCGCGCCTCGTCGCGACTCAGACCATTGGGCCTGCCCACGCGACGTCCATTGCCCGAGCAGCGGCTCAGCGCGGAGCCAGCCACGTGCTCGTAGTCGGTGGCGACGGCACGATTCAGGAGGCCGTAGCTGGGCTAATCCATACTCCTACCGTCCTAGGGGTAATCCCCGCCGGCACCGGCAATGACTTCTCTCGTACCCACCGCATACCGCGGGACCATGGACTCGCACTCAAAGTAGCCAGCGGAGGCAACGTCCGCCGCATTGACATCGGACTGGTCAACGATCGTCCTTACGTTAATGTGGCAGGAGTGGGTTTCGACGCCGAAGTCGCAGCCTGGACCAAGTACCGCACCCGCTTGGTCGGAGGAGCAGCCCTCTACGTTGCCGGGGTGCTCACGCAGCTCGTCGCCTACCGGCCGCAGCCACTAAACATCAGTCTCGATGGGCAGGAGAGGGTCCAGAAATGCCTGCTGATCGCCGTCGGCAACGGCAGATACTATGGTGGCGGGATGATGATGTGCCCCGACGCTCGACCGGACGACGGAGTGTTTGATGTGGTCATCGGCGGTGACCTCACCAAGGCGGAGACGCTCAAGCTGCTTCCAAAGGTCTTCTCCGGGCGCCACATCGGGCAACCAAAGGTCGAGCACCTTCGCGCAAAGGTTGTGGTTGTGCGCGGAGGGCCTGGGCTGACGGTGCATGCGGATGGAGAGCCGGTCGGCACCCTGCCGGCTGAGTTCAAGCTGCTCCCGGGCGCCCTGCTGGTCGCCGTACCGGCAGCTGCCGGCCTCTAAACATCAGACAGGGGCGCCATCATCACCCAGACACATGGGAGGTGCGACCCTGATGCCCGGAGCCATCGAAGGATCAGAAGCCAAGGTCGTCTTTGCGGACCGCCGCGAGGCTGGAAGACGCCTGGCCGCACGACTGCGTCGCCTTGGTCTGATCGCCCCCCTTGTCTTCGGCATAGCCCGTGGAGGCGCCGTCGTTGCGGCAGAGATCGCCCGCGAACTAGGTTGCCGCTGGGACGTTCTGGTCCCCCGCAAGATCCCCGCCCCGGGCTTCCCAGAAGTGGCGATCGGCGCCGTGACCGAAGACGGTACTGTCCTGCTTGATGAGCGGACCACGAGCGGGTTGGGCGTGCTGGATGAGTACTTGCACAGGATGGTCCAGGATATTAGGCAGGAGATTGCGCGGCGAGCGGCCGCCTACCGCGGCGGGCAACCCCCCGCTCAGGCAGCAGGCCGCGACGCCATCCTGGTGGACGACGGGGTTGCTACCGGCTACACTGTGGCGGCGGCGGCGCGCAGTCTCAGGGCTGCCGGTCCACGCCGGCTCGTGCTGGCCGTGCCCGTTGGGGCGGCCGAGGGCCTTGCGTGGCTAGAGCACGAGGTAGATGAGGTCGTCTGTCTCTCCCGCCCCAGGCCGTTCTATGCCGTCAGCCAGGCCTACCGGGACTTTGATCAGGTCGACGACGAGGCCGTAACCGCGCTCTTGCGCGAGCATCGCCCGCCGGAGCACAGCTGACCGTCGCACGCCACCTCCGCGACCGAGGAGTCGACGCCCACAGCGGCCACGATGGTCTCTGCGATTACGCGTGCCATGCTCATGACGAGCGACAACCGGGTGTTTTGCAGCACGAAGTACTCCATGAACCCAGCCACGTTGACTACTCCGGTAACTGCCACCTGCCCAACCGGCGGCAGGCTCTTGTTGACTCCCGCCCCCGGGCGTAACGGACCAGCGCCTACGGTGATGGACCCAACGTTTTCCGGGACGCCGAGGCAGGCATCGACCGCGATGACGACAGCGCGCGGGTGGAGATGGCGGATCCGTTCGACGGCCTCGGCCAAATTGGCGGCATGGACAGGCTCGTCGACTGTGCCAAAGACGAGCTCCGTCGGGTAGCCTCTGCCGATGAGTTCAAGGCCTGTCAGAGGTCCCAGAGAGTCCCCAGTTGAGCGGTCGGTGCCGATACAAACGACTACGACATCCTGCCCGCCGCCGCAGGCGGCCGCCAGAAGATGCCGCAACGCCAGGCTGAGCTCGCGAGCGGCTTGCGGGTCTTGGTGCCGGCGTCTTGCCAGGCACGGCTGGGTGTCAGGCAGGGCATTCATCACGCGGAAGTATATGGCCTTGCCCCCGCTGCTATGCTCGCGCAAGAACCTTGGAGCTCGCGCATATCTACCCCAGGGGGGAAGCCAATGCGCAGCCTGGGCTCATGCCTGCGGGTCGCCTGCCTGCTCACCGGCGCGGTGATCGGCGCGGGTTTCGCATCGGGCCGGGAGATCGTGGCGTTCTTCACGCCCTTGGGACCGTCCGCATCTCTCGGTCTGGTTGTCGCCACTGCCGCACTGGCGGCTGGGGCCAAGGCCATCGCCACCCTTGCCCTCGCTTCCGGATCGACCGAGTACGGGGGTCTAGCGCGCCTCACCCTCGGCGACCGTGCGGGTGCCGTGCTCGATGGGCTGCTTACCGCCTTCCTGTATCTAACGGCCGCCGTGACCTTGGCTGGAGGAGCGGCCCTGCTTAGCGAAGGGCATGGCGTAGCTTCAGGGCTCGCCCTAGCCATCACCGCGGGTCTGGCTGTCCTGCTCACCGCCCGTGGGGCACCGGTGTTGATGCGAGCCGGCACTGCGCTGGTCCCCATCCTAGTTGCGGCGCTGCTGCTGGTTATCGCCGGAAGCCTAATCCCCTGGGCCGGGTCGCAGCCCCACGACGGGAGCACGCCTGCAGCAGCAGAGGACCTACCTCGGGATCCGGCCCTCCCCGGGCAGCCAGGAGACGTCGCATTGCCGCCTAAGCCAGGTACGGCTGCAGCGGTAGTCGCTGGGCTGCTCTATGCCGGGTTTAACCTCCTGCTGGGCCTGGGGGTGATCGCTGCAGGGGTTTCCTATGAGCCGCCTAGGCCCGCAATAATGGGAAGCGCTCTTGCGGGCGTCCTCCTCGGGGCTCTGGCAGCAGCGATTCACGCGGCCATCGTACGCTCGGGAGACGTAGCCCTCCGGGCAGAGGTCCCCGTAGCCGTGCTTGCAGCAAGGCTCGGTCCTACGGGAGTATATGCCTACTCACTGTGCCTCTTCCTCGCGATCCTGACCACGGCCGCCGCCGCGACGACCAGCCTGGCCGAACGGATAAGGCCGCAAATGCGGGCGGTCTCGGGTGGCACCTCGACCGCACCACTCTTCGTCCTAGCGGCTGCGCTCCCGGCCCAGCTCGGCTTTGCGCGCCTCGTGCAGCTAGTCTACCCGCCAATGGGGCTGCTAGGTCTGATTTGGCTCTGGCGCCTGCTTTGCTTGCCGCTGCAGCAGGAACGGGGTAGGCGCCCGCCAACTCTCTAGGGCGTGAACCCGACTGCCCGCCGCCCCACGCGGCGCTATCGCCTGCGCCCGCTTCGACTGGTAGCTGCTCTCCTGCTCCTAGGAGCGCTTTGTTACCTGGTCTTCGTCGCGCCCAGGCAGCTCTGGTTTGCCCTCGGAATGCCAGGTCCCAGCCCCCTTACTGCTCAAGGCGTGCCGCGCTTCCGAGAGATTGCCGCCGCGCAATCCGGCGGACGCTGTCTCGCCCTTCACGTCGACAGCAACGGCACAGCCACGGCCGCGATCACCGATGGGACGGGACTGACCCTGCGCCTGCTCGCTGCCGATGGCACGTCCGCCGCAATCCACGCTCGAGTGCCCGCGGAGCCAGTGGCCGCAGCCTTCTTTGGCGACCAGGGCCTTGCCGTCTGGTGCGTTGGTAGCGGCCAGGAAGGCGGCTCACTCGTCGGCTTCCTACGTCCCACCGAGCCGGCAACCCGCACTACTCCGCTCGGCACCGCGTGGCGCCTTGACACAGTCCTGCACAGAGCCGCCATCTACCCGCTGGCCAACGCCGTTGCCGTTATCGGCGCCGGATCCGACGGGATCCCCGCGGAGTGCCTGGTCCTTGGGCCCACCGGGCGCGTCCTCTACCGTGAGGCGCTTCTTGGCGGCCTGTTTACAGCTTGGAGCGCTGCGATCCCCGGAGGCGGGCTAACCCTGGGGGGAGCTACCTTCACCGACTCTGGGATGCAGCCGTTTGTCAAACACATTGGCGCGGACTATCGGGAGCTGTTCAGCGCTGCGACCGCCGGTGGTCCCCCCTTGTCCCTCTCCGCCAGCCCTACGGGCAAGTATGTGCTCGCTGTGTCGCCGCGTGCGGTTTCCCTGTGGTCGAGCGACGGCACCGTGTCCTACGAGCGCGGTATCGCCGGCGCCCGCATCGCCCACGTCCAGGTCCTCGGTGATGGCACCGCGCTACTCGGATCCGTCGAAACCACTCTCGCCCTCAACCCGCGCGGCCGCGTCACCCGCCGATGGCGCGCCGCAGGCCCTGGACCAATAGACCCAAGCTCCACAGCCGATCTGGCCGGCCTGAGCCTACCCGGCGGCGCAGCCATCTTTAGCACCGGCGGAGCCAGCCACGGGCTGGCCCTGTGGGAGGGGCCCAGCGAGCTGGTGGCGATCGACTCCAGCGGCCGCTGGCTTGCCCGGGCGACCGGGAACGCCCTGACCGTGTGGCACCTCGAAGAGCGCGCATCTCCGCACTGACATCACCTGGCACTCGCCCGAGTGCTACCCCGCAGGATTTGGCCGCTAGACGGAAGAACGCGACGTTTACGGGCACTGAGCTTGGCAGCCCGCACGAGGAGCAGCGGATGTGAGCGCTCGACGCTGGTTGTGGTGGCTATACGGCTGGACTTTGGTCATCCTGGTCTTGGTAGCCGGTGGCCAGCTTCGCCGTTGGCAGCCAGCGCTACATGCCACAACGCAACTGGCAATCCTACTGGTGCTGACCAAGGCCCTGGCAGACCTCCTGGAACTACCCTTGCAGGCCAAGCGTCCTACGTTCTACTATGAGGATTACTTCGCCGGCTGGCTTCACTACGGGATTCTTGCGGCGGTAGCAGCGGCTGGACATGCACTCGCCGGCGGGATCATTGATCGCCAACTGACCACCGGGCCGCTGGCCCTGGGTACCTATCTGATTTGGCGGCTGACTTCGCCGCCGCGCTAGAGGGGAGCTGCCGCATGGTCAACAACTGGCTCGACTGGGCGATAGTCGCGGTCGTGGCACTGGCGGCGCTGGGGGGGCTGCGGCGCGGCCTCGTGTTGACGTTGACCAACCTCGTCGGTTTCGTCGGAGCGCTCGTGGCCGCCTTTGTGTTGACCAAGCCCACGGCGGCGTTTCTAGAGGCGCGCTTTGGTTTTGCGGCCTCCTTGGCCGGGGTGATCGCCCGCTGGGTCAAGTTGCCGGCCGACTTCGCCGTGACTCGAGTCACTGAGCTGTCGTCGGGGCAGTTGGGCACCATGCTTGAGCGCTCTGGACTGCCCGAGCAGTACAAAGACGCGGTGGTGACATGGGTCGCGGATGCTCCGGGCACCGCGGCCGCCAGCCTCGCCGAGTTCATCCACCAAGGCCTGGGGATGCTCCTGCTCAACGCCATCACGTTTCTCGTTCTGCTCGGCTTGGCGCGGGCGGTCATCGGCCTCTTTGGCAAGAGCCTCTCCAGCACGGTACGGTACCTTGGCGCCGGATGGGTCGACCACTTCGGCGGTCTGGCGCTGGGTTTTGTCCAGGGCGCGCTCATCTGTGCCATCCTGCTGGGGCTTGCCTTGCCGCTAATTGCTGCCGGGGCGCTCGCCGGACTCAATGATGCAGTCAACGAGTCGGGGCTCGCTCCGCCGCTCCTATCGGGTTTCTACATGGTCACACCCTGGCTGCGTCAGATTGGGCTCGGCATCTGGGAGCGCATTCGCTGATGTCGGCGGACGACCGCTCTATCCCGTATCGCATCGGCGATGTCGTTCGCTTACGGCGGACCCATCCCTGTGGGGGCACCGACTGGGAGGTCCTGCGCACCGGCATTGACTTCGGGCTGCGGTGCCTCAACTGCGGCCGGCGCGTGATGGTGCCCCGCGGGCGGTTCGAGCGTTCGGTCAAGCAGCGGCTCAAGCTGGGCGACGGCAAGCCGCGACTGCCGGGTTGGGAGGAGGCGCCGTAATGGGGCTTAACTGCGGCATCGTTGGCCTGCCCAATGCGGGCAAGAGCACGCTCTTCAATGCCCTCACCTCTGCCGGCGCCGAGGTAGCAGGTTACCCGTTTTGCACCGTCGACCGCAATGTCGGAACTACCCTTGTGCCCGACCCGCGCCTCGAGCAGGTGGCGCGTTATGGTGCCTCACCCAAGCTCAGCCCGGCCCGGCTTGAGGTAGTGGACATTGCGGGACTCGTGCGCGGCGCCAGCCGCGGAGAAGGGCTCGGCAACAAGTTCCTGGGGCACATCCGTGAGGCCGATTGCATCCTGCATGTGGTCCGCTGCTACGACAATCAATCTGCTCCGCACATCTTGGCGACGATCGACCCGGTACGGGATATTGAGGTTGTTGCGGCGGAGCTGATGCTCGCCGATCTCGCGTCCCTGGAGCGGCGCCGCGACAGGCTGCGTACACCGGCCAAAGTCGGGGACCCGGCCGCCCGAGCCGAAATGGCTGCCGCCGACGAGCTCACCTCGCTGCTCGACCGCGGGGTTGAGATCAGGCTTGGGGACCCATCGCCTCCGGCACTAGCGCTCGCAGCGGAGCTCAATCTGCTGACCATCAAGCCTGTTGTCTACGTGGCCAACGTGCCCGATCCGGATCAGACCGACGACCAAGCCGAGACATGGTGCCGGGCAGTCGAGGATCTTGCGAGCGGGCAGGGGGCACAGGCGGTGCGCAACTACGCCCGGGCCCTGATGGAGATCGGTGAGTTTGACGCCGAGGAGCGAGATGAGATCGCGGCTGAGTTTGGGGTGAGCCTGGCTCCGCTCGGGGAGATGGTCAGAGCGGCCTACCGCGCGCTCGACCTAGTGACCTTCTTCACCGCCAACCGCAACGAGGCCAGGGCCTGGACCATACGGCGCGGCACGGATGCTGTCGCCGCTGCGGGCAAAGTGCACACTGACTTTGCGCGCGGGTTCATCGCGGTCGAGGTCCTCGGGCCGGAGGCCTACGCGCAAGCCGCCAACCGGGCTCAAGCCCAACAGGCAGGCTTACTGCGTCTTGAAGGCCGCGAGTACCGCGTCCAGGACGGTGATCTGTGCGAGTTTCGCTTTAGCGTGTAAGAGCCCCAGCGCGCCGCACACTGCTCTTTGCCTATTTGCGCCAAACGGTGTATACTTGTGCGTGTTTCTGCTGCACGTCCCTGCTCCGTGCTCCGACACGGGGCCATTAGTCCGGGGGGAGGTGACTTTTGTTGACGTCCTACGAATGTCTCTTCATCGTTCGCCCCGATCTTGACGAGGAAACCACCGAGGCCGCGATCACCCGCGTTCTCACGCAGATCGGCGATCTTGGCGGCACCGTCGAAAACGTGGACCGCTGGGGCAAACGGCGGCTGGCCTACCTCATCGACGACTACCGCGAGGGAGTATACACGGTGGTCAAGCTACATGCCCAGGCCGGCGTCACGGCAGAGCTAGAGCGCGGTCTCAAGCTTGCGCCGGAAGTGATGCGCTACCTCGTCGTCAAGCTCGAGGCCTAGGGAGTGAGGCTTTGTGCTTAACCAGATCGTGTTGATTGGACGCCTCGTGCGCGATCCTGAGCTGCGATACACCCCGAGCGGGGTGCCAGTGGCGGGCTTCCCGTTAGCTGTGGACCGGCCGTTCAGCAATGCGCAGGGGCAGAGGGAGACCGACTTTTTCGATATCGTTGTCTGGCGCAAGCAGGCTGAGTTGGTCGCCAACCACATGCAAAAGGGCAGGTTGGTGGGCGTACAGGGACGCCTGCAGACACGGTCGTACGAGACCCCGGAGGGCCAGCGACGCAAGGTGTACGAGATCGTGGCGGATCGGGTGGTGTTCCTTGACCGCAAGCCAACGGGCACGGACTCGATGGGCGAGGAAGTCGATGTCAACCAGGACGACCTACCGTTCTAGTATCAGGCAGGAGGGTTAGTTATGCGTCGTGATCGCCGCAGGCCAAAACGTAAAGTCTGCAGCTTTTGCGTTGATAAGATCAAGGATGTTGAGTACAAGGATGTCGGCCGGCTCAAGAGGTTCCTGTCCGAGCGCGGCAAGATCCTGCCGCGCCGCATCACCGGCAATTGCGCCGGTCACCAGCGGCAGCTGACAGTGGCGATCAAGCGGGCCCGTCAGGTCGCGCTGATGCCGTACACCATCGAGTAAGAGCCGAGCAGACGGCCATTGACTGGCGCGTCCGCAGCCCGGAGCCATGCTCCGGGCTTTTGGGCTATACCGGAGGCAGAGATGAGCGGACCTAATAGCGGCGGCGCCCGTGGTGGCGCTCGCGATGGTGGTCGCATCAGCGCACGGCCGTTGGCAGCCGGCGCGCTGCTTGCGGCGCTCGCGTTGATCATCGGGCTGGCGGCCTACTACCTGCCGCTGGTTGGCGGCGTGATCTCATTTGTCATGCCGTTGCCCATCACCCTGGCGTACCTGCGTTACGGCTGGCGCCTCGGGGCGATGACGACCGCCGTCACGGCGCTGCTGGCGCTGTTTGTCGGTGGGCCGCTGGTCGGTTTCTTCGTGGCGATGGGCTGCGTAATCGGCCTTGCGCTCGGCTACGGGATCAGCCGCCGTTGGCCATTTGGGCGCACGGTGCTGCTGGCTGCGGTGGTGGCCTTCGTCTCGACCCTCCTGGGGTTGGTCGTTTCCATGCTGGTCATCGGGCCGCAGTTCTTACAGCAGAGCCTTGACCTCGTCCGGGAAGGCACGGAGCTGATGCTCGAGTCCATGCGGACGGCGGGAGTCAGTCCAGAGCTTGTTAGCCAGGTCCAGGACACTTACAGCCGGCTGATGGCGTCGCCGTGGCCGTTTGTCGGGTTGTCACTCGTCTTTGCCAGCGTCATGTACTCGATGGTCTGGTACGCCGCCGCTGCCCCCGCGCTGACGCGCCTCGGGCACGAGGTGCCGAGACCGGGTCAGGCGCCGCCGGTGGCTCAGTGGCATCTGCCACCGGCCCTTGGGCTGGCGTCAATCGTCGCCTATCTGCTCGCAATTTACCTGGGCGGTGGCTTGGATCCAGCATCCCCGCTAGGGGCCTATCTTGGGATCGGTCTTACCTTGATTGGGTTGGGTCTGATGTTCCAGGGCTTGGGCCTGCTCGCGCACCTGCTGGTGCGGTACGGTGCTTCCGGGCCCGTGCGGCGGCCGCTGCTGGTGCTGGCAGGGGTTGGAGTCTTCCTGATACCGCCGCTCGCGGTGCTGCTGTTTTGGATGGGCATGTTCGATCTGGCGCTCGACTTCCGTGGGTTTGCGCGCGGCCGCCTTGCCGGCGGCAGTGACGATCAGGACACCCGACAAACCAAGAAGGTCAGACGTTAACCCGGCGCAAATCAAATAGAGCGGGGCCGGGCGCGCCCGCCGGCGAGCAAGCTGCCGGCGATACACCGGCCCCGACGAGTCTCGGTGAGGGATGACACAATGCAGGTAATCCTCAAGCAGGACGTTAAGGATCTCGGACCCAGGGGCGCGCTGGTCAATGTGGCCGACGGCTACGCCCGCAATTACCTGTTTCCGCGTGGCCTTGCGATGCCGGCGACCGACGGCAACATCAAGCAGCGTCAGCAAAAGATGGCCGTCCAGCGGACCAAGACCGAGAAACTGCTCGATACCGCCCAGGCCCTGGCCCAGCGGCTAGATGGCCTGAGCATCACCGTCAGGGCCCGCACAGGCGAGGCCGGTAGGCTCTTTGGCTCGGTTACCGCCCAGGATGTGGCCCAGGGGATCAAGTCCGTTACCGGCGTGGATGTTGACCGCCGCAAGATCGAGCTGGCGGAGACGATCAAGACCACGGGAGTCTACCGGGTCCAACTGCGCCTCCACCCTAAGGTCAACACCGTCGTCGAGCTGCGGGTCGAGCCCGCGTGACCAGGGAGGTCCCAGAACATTTGAGCGAACTACACGGCCAGGGAGAGAAGCCCGCGGCCACTGAAGATACCGCGCGCCCGGACGGCGCGCCGGCGTCTGGGGACGACGCGGCAAAAGAGCAGCCTCAGGCCGCGGCCGCAGCGCCGAAGCCCTCAACCTCAGCGTCCCGCAGCAAGCGCGAGCCGGCGCTCTCAGGGCGGATGTCGCCGCGCGGCCAGCTCTCGCGGCAGGTCAACGCGTTGTTTGGCGTCCTCGCCAGCGTATGGGGCCCGGATCGGGTCGTACTCAAGGCCGGTAAGCTTGGCGCCATGCAGGGGATGCGTTCCCGCCGCCTGTCAGAGCGCGTCTTGGCGCTGCAACGAATCGTGTACGAGGATCCAACCCTCGACTCCCTGCCTACCGACGAGGAGATCCCCGAGATCCTCGACGGCATTGAGGAGGAGCTGGCCGACCTGATCGCCCGTCGCTCTGTCGAAGAGAAGCTGGAGAAGAAGATCGCGGAGCGCATGCAGGAGCGGCACGAGGAGTACGTGCGCGAGATCAAGATGCAGATCGTCAAGGAGGACAGCGGCCCCGAGAACCCGCGGACCCTGGCCCGCCTTAAAGAGCTCGACCGGCTCGACGCGGTTAACCTTGCGCGCTCGGCGCACGAGGTGATGCGCCCCAAGACCCTCGCCGAGATCATCGGCCAGGAGCGCGCCGTCGCGTCGCTGCTGGCTAAGGTCGCCTCGCCCTACCCGCAGCACGTGATCATGTACGGTCCGCCAGGCACGGGCAAGACAACCGCGGCGCGCCTCGTGCTGGAGGAGGCCAAGCGCCTCCTGTACACGCCGTTTGCCGCCGATGCGCCATTCGTGGAGGTCGACGGCACTACCCTGCGTTGGGACCCGCGCGAGGTGACCAACCCCTTGCTCGGGTCGGTCCATGACCCAATCTACCAGGGTGCGCGTCGCGATCTGGCGGACGGCGGCATCCCCGAGCCCAAGCCCGGCCTTGTCACCGAGGCGCATGGCGGCGTGCTGTTCATCGACGAGATCGGCGAGCTGGATCCACTGCTGCTTTCCAAGCTGCTTAAGGTACTGGAGGACAAGCGGGTCAAGTTTGACTCGTCCTACTATGACCCCGACGACCAGAGCGTGCCTGAGTACATCCGCCGCCTGTTCGCGCAGGGGGCGCCGGCCGACTTCGTGCTCGTTGGCGCAACTACGCGCGACGCATCGGAAATCAACCCAGCCATCAGGTCCCGGTCCGCGGAGGTCTTCTTTGAGCCGTTGACGCCGGCCCACCTGATCGCGATCGTCAATAACGCGGCCGCGCGGCTTGGCGTGTCGCTGGAGGACGGTTTCCCGGAGCTGATCGCCAAGTACACCTCCGAAGGCCGTAAGGCAGTCGGCTTGCTGGCGGACGTCTACGGTATGACGCTCTACCGGCTGGCCAAAGCGCCTGGTCCCGGCGAAACCATCATGCTCCGCACCGAGGACCTCAACGATGTGATCAAGAACGCGCGCCTCGTGCAGACCGCGCCGTGGCGCTCCGGCAATGAGCCTGAGCCAGGCAAGGTGCTGGGACTCGCCGCGATCGGCTACATGGGGTCAGTGTTGGAGATCGAGGCCGTGGCCTTTGCGGCGCGGCGGTCGGGGCGGGGCACCTTGCGGTTCAACGAGACCGCGGGGTCCATGGCCAAGGATTCGGTGTTCAATGCCGCTGCCGTGGTGCGGGCCACGACCGGCGACAACGTCGCGGACTGGGACCTGCACGTCAACCTAATCGGTGGCGGCCAGGTCGACGGGCCGTCGGCCGGCACCGCGATCTTGGTGGCGATCATCAGCGCAATCAAGGGTGTGCCCGTGCGGCAGGACGTTGCGGTGACCGGGGAGGTTTCTATCCAAGGTAAGGTGCGGCCCGTCGGCGGAGTCGTGGAGAAGATCCACGGTGCGCGCCACGCGGGCGTGCGGCAGATTATCCTGCCGCGGGAGAATCACACCGACGCGGTGCCGGTGGAGGGAGTGGAGCTCGTGTTTGTCAACGACATCCACGAAGTGCTCGACTTGATGCTGATCGGCGGCAGCGGCGCGGTGCGGGGGCCACAATAGCCATGAGCTTGCAGCAAGATCGCCTGCCGCCGCAAAACCTGGACGCGGAGCTCTCGGTGCTCGGCGCGATGATGATCGAGCGTGAGGCGATCGTGCGGGCTACCGACCTGTTGGACGGGTCGGACTTCTATCGTGACGCCCACCGTGTTGTCTATGAGGCCATGGTGGCGCTGAACGACCGCAATGAGGCGGTCGACCTAGTCACGGTTAGCGAAGAGCTGCGCTCCGGCAACCGGCTGGAGGCCGTGGGCGGGCTGACGTTCCTGACGGCAGTGGCCAACGCGGTGCCGACGGCTGCCAACGTGGAGCATTACGCCCGCATCGTCCGCGAGAAGAGCATTCTCCGTCAGCTGATCAGCTCCGCGACGGGTGTCGTGACGCGCTGCTACCAGGGTGAGGACGACATCCCGGATATCCTGGACCGCGCGGAGCAGGCGATTTTTTCGATTTCGTCGATGACTAGGCGGCGTGGCAGCGGCAGGATGCGGCTTAAGGAGATCATGATCGAGGCCTTCGAGCACATCGAGAAACTCTACTCCAGCCAGGAGCGGGTCACCGGCGTGCCGACCGGCTTCGAGCGGCTCAACAACCTGACGGCGGGTTTCCAGCCCTCGGATCTCGTGATCCTCGCCGCGCGGCCGTCAGTCGGTAAGACGACGATGGCGCTCAACTTCGTGCGGTCGGCGGCGGTGCTCGGCGGCTGCCCGGTGCTCTACTTTAGCCTGGAGCAGTCGGCGTTGCAGTTGGCGCTGCGTCTACTGTCCATGGAGGCGCGCATCGACGGCAATATGCTCCGTACAGGCAAGCTGGCCAGGGAGCATTGGCCGCGGCTGGCGCAGGCCTCCGGCAAGCTCGGGTCCGCCCCCATCTACATCGACGACACCCCCAACCTGTCGGCGCTGGAGGTACGTACGCGGGCGCGGCGGCTCAAGGCCGAGGTCGACATCAAGATGATTGTCATCGACTACATGCAGCTGATGCACAACGGCGGCCGGTCAGACAGTCGGCAGCAGGAGATCAGTGAGATCTCCCGGTTGCTCAAGGCCCTGGGGCGAGAGCTCAATCTGCCAGTTATCGCGCTCTCGCAGCTGCGGCGGGCGGTCGAGCAGCGGGAGGGCGAGCGGCCGCAGCTATCCGACTTGCGTGAGTCAGGCGCGATTGAGCAGGACGCGGATGTGGTGATGTTTATCTACCAGGACCCCAAGTCGCGGGAGTCGGGTGAGGGCAAAATCGAGCTGATCGTCGCCAAGCAGCGCAACGGGCCGACGGGCTCGGCCGACCTTTACTTCCAGAAGAACATCGGCCTCTTCTTCGCGGCAGACACCGTGCACGAGGATGAGGAGGCGCCGGCGGTAGGGTAGGCCGGGGGTCGGGTGGTCCGGCGGTCGGGTAGGCCGGGGGGGCGGGCCAGCCGCAGGCGCGCGAAAGGAGCCGAGGCATGTACACCTTCACCGCTGTCCTGCACAAGCTCGAGGGGAAGATACAGTGGACGGTGTTCTACGTCCCTTTCTCCGTCCAGGACGCCTATGGCACCAACGGCAGAGTTAACGTCAAGGCCATGATCGACTCCCACTCCTGTACCGGCACCCTGCTGCCGAGCCGCAACGGTCACTACATGGTCTTTAACGCCGCCTTGCGTGAGGCTTGCCGGAAAGACCTTGGCGATACGGTACATGTCACCATGGAGCTAGATGACATCCCACGCACCGTCGAGATCCCCGGGGACATTCTGCATGCACTCGAGGCCCACGAGCATCTGCTCCAGCGCTTTACTGGGCAACCCGACTACATCAAGCGCGAGGAGATCACCAAGATAACGAGCGCTAAGAAGCAGGAGACCAGAGAGCGCAGGATCGAGGCACTTCTCGCCAAGCTTGCGGCCAAGGCGTGAGAGAGCTGCAGGCGCACATATCCGCCGCCACGCCCTGATCCGATGAGGCTAGCTTGACGCAGCACTGAGGCCCCGACAGAGCCCTAGACCGTAGTTTCCCGACTTAGGTTACGGCTACCCATGCGTGCGTCAGTTTGCCGCACAGCCGCTGTTGGTTCAAGCAGAAACCCGCGTAACCTCGGTCGCTGTTCTCGCCGTCGCATCACTCTGCCGTTGCCCAACTCTGCCGCCGCTACTCCCCGATGCTACTCACCGTTGCTACTTACCGGGCTCGCGTGCGGGCGCGAGCCCGGGGCGGCTATATGCGTGAGTTGCAGGCGACGTCAGTGACATCACGCGAAATCCACGCACACCTGAGCTAGCAGTCCGCGATTTTCGCGCATCTGGGCCCGTCAAGCACCTGCATGCGGAAGAAACGCGCCCAGTGGTATCGCCGGGTTGCATTTGACCCACTGGCGCCGTTTGGGAATTGACCCACCCCGGCCATGCTAACGCTTCGGTTGGTTCCCAGTACTCACCTCCTGGTTGGGGTTCGGACTCACGATCAGGCC
>Ga0228535_1001037_pt1 | contig 54171 bp, 56 predicted proteins | sample SJ1metagenome_FD_168457 | JGI IMG/M metagenome (GOLD analysis project Ga0228535, IMG submission 168457) | Enriched culture of PCE-dechlorinating microbial communities from Ithaca, New York, USA - SJ1 | ecosystem: Engineered > Modeled > Simulated communities (microbial... > Unclassified | place... | reverse complement strand
AATACCATCAATCTTTCTTCAGCCTTTGACCCTGATAATCCCAATTTAGCAGATATCTGCTTTGATACAACCACCTACCGTAATTTTCATAGGTGGCTGCGTCCTGCGGGCATGATGGGTTGAGTTAGTAAGCATTTGGCAACGGCTGGGCCGCTTGCTTGCGAAGATTTTTAGCCAAAGCCCCGACTATTTATTGACATGCGGGTGTAATGTGCTAAAATTCTACATGTACGTCTAGCCGAAAACGTCTGAAGGGAGGTTTGAAAAAGGATTGAAAAATGAGAAGGGAGGCGAAATGATTGCAGTCTTTGGGGCGACATGTGCTTGCTGAGGTCCATGGATGCAGATTCGAGATCCTGAATGATATTAAGAAAGTTCAGGACATAATGGTGAATGCTGCTTTGGAGGCTGGCGCCGAAATTCGCGAACTTGTCTTTCACAAGTTTAGTCCGCAAGGGGTAAGTGGTGTTGTTGTAATTTCTGAGTCACACCTGGCGATTCATACCTGGCCGGAATTGGGTTATGCCGCTGTCGATGTATTCACCTGCGGAGAGAAGGTTAACCCTTGGGATGCCTGCAACTACTTGGCAGAAAAATTTGGTGCCGAGTATGTCAATGCTTCAGAAGTAAAGCGGGGCATGAGCCAGATGAGTGAAAAGCGCCTGGTAGCGAGTATGTAGGAGGGATACTATTTTAGTAGACCGAAGAAGCTACAGAGAGATATATGATAGCAACTGATAGCCTTGCTTGAATTTTACAAGTGAGGCTTTTATTTTAATAAATTATATAAATAATGAAAGAATTCAGGTAAATTATATAAAGGAAAATCTTTAAATAAGGAAAAAAGAGCTTTAATGCTATAGAATAGAAGTGATCATTGTTTAAAGTAATATAGGGTTGTTCAAGGAGGATTCATTGATGAATTGGGGTTTTACCAGGGGGTTGCAGGAAGAACTATTGCAGGTTGAGGCTAATTTTAAAACCTGCCTGAATCCCTGGTGGAAAGAAGTAGAGACCTACTATGAGCAGTTGAAAGATGATCCCACCTTTGTGATGCTGCCGGCTCTTACCCTGTCGGTTTACCGTCATATAGGACATGATCTTGCCACTTCTACTACCCTGGCCACCATATCCAAGATAATCTATTTTAGCAACAGTATTCATGAGCATATAAAAGACGATGAGGAAGGGCAGAAGCCTAACCGGGATCTGCAATTTTCCATTCTGATCGGAGACTACATGCTGGGACAAGTCTTAAACATTCTGGTTGACGAGCAACTGGACGTCCTACTGCCGATGTTCTCAAACATGATGGCCGAGGTGAATCAGGGTCTCATTGAAAAATACAAAATGAACCTGGATTGGCAGGAGGGGATCGAAAAGAGCCGTATGCCCATATACCGGATTGTCTTTGCTTCAGCGGCCCGCCTGGCCCAAGCGGGCGTAAAGGAAGAGGAGCGGCTCAGCGGCCTGGGCTATCATGCCGGCATGACGGTTGAGTTGTGTAAAAAAGCCGACTGTTATGAAATCGCCCGCAGCCATGCCCGGCAGGCCGAGATAATCTTTCGCCAGGAAAAGTATGATAGTATTTACTCAGATTATCTTTTCAATATTATCCGTGGTTTTAATGAGGTTTTGTGTACAGCTGAACAGGCGGCGGCAATATAATTTATTCGGCACATACTGCGGCTTGAGGGGAAGGACGGCATCTCCTTCCGGCCTTAGTAGTCTGTAACACCTAAAACTTTAATTCCCGCCGGCCAAATTCCCGCAGGGCTTTGTTGTCGTCAATCGCAATACGTCCAGTATTACTCTCTCCTTGGCCTCCCCCTGCGAAAATTTTTCTCGGCGGATAAATTAAACTTTTAGATGTTACAGACTACTAGCCGTTTTTTATTTAATACTCGCCGGCGTAAGTTGAGTTAGAAACTATCGTTCCGGGGTGAACTTTTTTTGCATAGAGTGAGACATTTTTTGGATTTAATCGATTTTGGACACACCCTTTTCGGCTTGCCCTTTGCCTATCTGGGAGCCTTTCTGGCTGCCCGCGGCCTGCCCAGTCTTCATCAATTCATTTGGATTACCGTGGCCATGATCAGCGCCCGGACGGCGGCTCTGTGTCTCAACCGCCTGATCGATTTAGACATTGACCGGACCAATCCCCGTACCACCGGATGGGTTTTACCCGCCGGGCGACTGCCGGTCAAACCGCTGTGGCTGCTGGTGCTATTGTTATTGGCGGTGCTGTTCTATGCAGCCGCCCAGTTAAATCCCCTGTGTTTAAAGCTGTCCCCCCTGGCTGTTTTGGTGCTCTGGGGATATTCGTACACCAAACGCTTTACCTGGTGGTGCCACCTGATCCTGGGCCTGGCGATTGGAATCGGACCTATTGGAGCCTGGTTGGCGGTAACCGGGGAATGGAGCTGGTATCCAATTGTGCTTACCCTGGCCGTGGCTTTCTGGGTGGCCGGTTTTGATACCATGTATGCCTGTCAGGATATTGCTTTTGACCGGAAGCAGGGCTTAAAATCGATTCCCGCCCGTTTTGGGGAAAAAGGAGCGCTTATATTTTCTGCTGTTTTTCATTTGCTTACCGTGCTGGCCCTGGCTTTGAACGGTTTCCTTTTGCATCTTTCCTGGTGGTATTTTGCCGGGGTGGTATTTGTGGCCGGACTGCTTGCTTATGAACACTGGATAGTACGACCCGGGCTTATGAGCCGGGTCAATTTTGCTTCCTTCCGGATCAATCACTTTGTGGGGCTCATAATCCTCACTACCACCCTGTTGGATTTATTTTTATTAAATTGAAAAACTATTTTAAAGATAATAAACGGGGAGAAGGATCATGGACAGGTATATCGTCGCCCTTACGGGAGCCAGCGGAGCTATATACGGTATAAGGCTTATTGAAGAGCTTCTCAAGCATTTTGAAGTTCATCTTATTGCCAGCCAACCGGCCTGCCTGGTTCTGGAACAGGAGCTTAACTGGGATTTCTCGGGGGAGTGCGGAGAGGTTTTTAAAGCCCGGCTTCCGGGGAATTTGATCTATTATGATAATAAGGACCTGGCTGCTCCACCGGCCAGCGGCTCTTTCAGGTGCCGGGGCATGATCGTGATCCCCTGCACTATGGCTACGGTATCGGCCCTGGCCTGCGGCAGTTCCCGCAGCCTGCTGGAGCGGACCGCTGATGTAATGCTAAAAGAAAAAAGACCGCTGATTGTAGTTCCCCGGGAAACGCCGTTTTCCACTATCCATTTGCGCAACCTGCTTACCCTGGCCGAATCGGGTGCGCATGTAATACCGGCGATGCCCGCGTTCTACACTAATCCTCAGAGCATTGCGGATATGGTCGATTTTGTAGTGGGTAAGGTACTGGATGCGATGCAGGTTGAACACCGGCTTTTTGAACGCTATCAGGGTATAGGTTACAACGCCAATTTTTAATTTCTTGGAATTTGTCTATGCAAGCCTTATAATTAACATGATTATCATTATCATCGAGGTTAAGTATGTCGGATTTTTCTATTTTTGCGCCGGTTGCCGATGAATTGAATAAGGTGGAAACTTTTTTGCAAGAAGAACCCTACAGCCACTTGCAACTCCTGCAAGAATCGTCCCTGCATCTGATTAAAGCCGGCGGGAAAAGAATGCGTCCGGCCTTTGCCCTTATTGCGGCCCGCTTTTACCGGGACGATCTGGAAGACGTCATCCCCCTGGCGGTGGCTTTGGAGCTTTTGCACCTGGCTTCCCTGGTGCATGATGATGTGATAGACAATTCCACCACCCGCCGTGGAACCAGCACGGTAAAAAGCCACTGGGGCAACCGGGTTTCAATATATACCGGCAACTACCTGTATGCCCGGTCGATCTCCCTTCTGCTCGAGTATCTGCGCAGCGATGTGATAAAAGTACTGGCTGAGGCCAGTATGAAAATCTGCGAGGGTGAGATCATTCAGATGATGAGCTGTTATAATACTACCCTGGGGTTAAAAAATTACCTGCGGCGCATCGAGAGAAAAACAGCTCTGCTGATTTCCGTCAGCTGCCAGCTCGGCTCCATGCTGTGCGAGGCTCCTTTAAATCAGATAACGGCGCACCGGCGCTATGGCTACTACCTGGGTATGGCTTTTCAAATAACCGATGATATTTTGGACCTGGTAGCCGATGAAAAGGTTCTGGGCAAACCTACCGGAAGTGATATTAAACAGGGAGTGATTACCCTGCCGGCTCTTTATGCGATTAAAAATGGACCCTATGGCCACGAATTAGGCCGTTTGATGTCTTCGCCCGAACACTGCCGGCGGGATACGGATAAGATTATTGATATGATTATGGAATCGGAAGGCATCGATTTTGCCTATGACTTTGCCCGCCAGTACGCTGAAAAAGCCCGCCGCCAGCTGAATTATCTGCCCGACTGCCCGGTGCGCGAAGCTTATTTTCAGATGGCCGAATTCATAACCGACCGAGACTTTTAGCGAGGGGGTTGAACCTGATTTTCAGCGACAACATGTCCAGCGAGGACCGGCAAAGTATCATTAAACATTTTGAGGAGCTGCGCAAGTCCATAATTATTGCGCTAGTGGCAATAATCGTGGCCGCTGTTGCATCGTTTTCCTACAGTGAATTGCTGCTTACTTATATCAGCAGGCCTATCACCATGTTTAACCAGAAACTGGTAGTAACCGGGGTTACCGAGGCATTTTGGGTTAAGCTGCAGTTGTCTTTCCTGGCCGGCTTCATTATAGCTTTCCCAGTGGTGGCTTATGCTTTTTGGCGTTTTATCAGACCGGCTCTTTATCCCCATGAGCGGCGCTATATATACGTCTTGTTCCCGACTACTCTCCTACTGTTCGGGGGCGGGGTGGTTTTTGCCTATTTTGGAGTGATGCCCCTGATTTTGAAGTTTTTACTCTATATGGCTGGCGAAAACCTGGAAACTATGTTAAAGGTTGATCAATATGTCTCTTTTGTAATGTCTTTCGCTTTGCCGTTCGGCCTGGTTTTTGAGATGCCGGTGGTGGCCTTCTTTTTGGCCAAACTCGGTATAATAAAATATGAAAGCATGGCCAAGCATCGAAAACATGCCCTCCTGGTCATCATTATTGTAGCGGCCGCCCTGACTCCGGGACCGGATCCTTTTTCCCAAATGTTGATGGCGGCCCCCATGTATCTGCTATACGAAATAAGCATCTGGGTAACCCGGTTTACAGGCTCCCGGAAGCAAGAACCGGCCCTGGAGTAGCCCGTGGCAAAGCGTGGTAAGCCCAATTTTATGGGATATTGCCTGGCTTTACAAACATGTGCCTTTTTGTCATAATATCAGTATGTTTGACAGTGTACTAAAATGGCGTTTCTTTTAGAATATATGGTTCGGTAAAGGTAAAGGAGGTTAAACCTTGTTCGGATTGATAGGTAATTTTGGACCATGGGAACTGGGCCTTATCCTGGTAATATTGCTCATCGTAATTGGCCCGGGCAAACTGCCCCAGGTTGGACAATCGATAGGTAAAGCCTTGCAGAACTTCCGCAAAGCCAAGGACGATGAGGAAGTGGAAGAAATCGAGGAGAAAAAGGCGAAATAGAGTGGCAAAGCTTTAGCCGTTCATTTTTGACAATCCCGGACAGGGGTCATTATGCCGCAGTTTCCGATATTTTTGAATTTGCATGAGCGTAAATGCTTGGTCGTCGGAGGAGGTCCGGTGGCCGAGCGCAAGGTAAATAGCATACTTGAATGCGAGGGACTGGTCCGCCTGGTCAGTCCCCGGATTACGTCTGCACTTGCGGAGCTGTCGGTCCAAAAAAGGCTGAAGTGGGAAGCGCGAAACTATTCAGAAGTCGATTTAGCTGGAGTATTCCTGGCCTTTATTTGTACGGATGATCATCAACTGAACCGATCGATTGCTGAAGATTGCCGTAAACGCATGGTTATGGCCAATGTAGTGGACGATCCTTCTAATTGTGACTTTTTTCTACCTTCCATTTTAAGAAGGGACTCTCTGGCTGTGGCTATATCTACCGAGGGAAGGAGCCCCCTTTTCGCAAGGCACTTGCGTGAGGAGTTGGAAGAGCTCATTCCCCAAGAATACGGGCAGTTGGTGGAGGGGCTGGGCCGAATGCGGGACCATATCAAGACTCTGGTTGAGGACACTAACACCCGTCAGTCGGTTTATAAGCTGTTGTTGCAGCCCGATATATTGAACTTGCTTAGGAATAATCAGGAAGAAATGGCGAGGGAGCGGATAGAAGCATGTATATCCTCCTGGCAGGACTGAGTCATCGAACGGCACCGGTGGAGGTTCGAGAGCGCTTTGCTTTTTGTGGGATAGACCTGGACCGTGCTTATGATAGGCTTAAAAAGGAGGCTTCTCTAGAGGGAGCCGTTATAATCAATACCTGCAATCGCACCGAAGTATATGCCACCGCCCGTGACATAGAGCAGGGAATGGAGGCTTTATTCGCTTTCCTGCAGGAATTTTCCGGGATGGATAAAGCTGAACTTCAGGAATACTTTTACCATCCTACCTGTTATGATGCCATAATGCATCTTTTTAGGGTGACATCCGGGCTGGATTCGATGATAGTCGGTGAAGCTCAGATTATCGGACAGGTCAAAGATGCCTATCAAAGGGCCATGGAAGATCAGGCCTCGGACAGTGTCCTCAATACCCTTTTCCAGAGAGCTATTCACATTGGGAAAAAAGTGCGCACCGACACCAATCTCGACCGTCATCCGGTATCGGTGAGCAATGCGGCTATAGAGCTGGCCCGCCAGGTCCTGGGAGATCTTGGCAATAAGTCGGTTTTAGTGGTGGGCGCCGGCGAGATGAGTGAAATGACTACCCGCTACCTGGTAACCCAGGGGGTAAGTTCGGTTATAGTATCCAACCGTTCCTATGATCGAGCTCTGGAAATGGCCGAACAATTTGGCGGCCGGGCGGTTCGCTTTGACCGTTTGCCTGATGAATTATTAAACGCTGATATTGTTATAAGCTGCACAGCGGCCAGCCACTATGTCATGCGCTGCGATAATTGCCGGGAAGTGCTGGCCGCCCGCCGGGGAAAACGCATCATCATGGTCGATATTGCCGTACCCCGGGATATTGATCCTGAATTGCAGAGCATCGACGGGGTTTACGTGTATGACATAGATGATCTGCAGGATGTAATGGAGAATTTCCTGCTGGAGAGACAAAAATCCATTCAAGAGGCGGAAAAGATAATAGCTGATGAATTGGTGAAGTTCAATGAATGGCTGGGCAGCCTATATGTAGTGCCGGTAATAACGGCGTTAAAAACCCGGGCGGAAATAATAAAACAAAATGAACTGCGCCGCGCCTTAAACCGCCTGGGCAAGATATCCGATCGGGAAAAGAATATATTAAGCACCATGGCCCATGCCATTGTCAATCAGATTTTGCACGATCCTATCGTAAATCTCAAAGAAATGGCGGTCAGCCAGCAGGGGCATTTCTATGCCGAGGTGGTTAAGAAGCTTTTTGACCTCTCCTCGGAGGCAAGGGAGTATGAAGACGATGCGCAAGTTGAATCTGGGAACCAGGGGTAGCAAACTGGCCCTCTGGCAATCCCGCCGGGTAGCCGAAGAGTTGAAAAGAGTTCTGCCGGCGCTGGAAATAGACATCAAAACCATAAAGACCCAAGGTGATAAAATACTCAATGTAGCCCTATCCAGGATTGGAGATAAGGGGCTTTTTACTAAGGAAATCGAAAATGAACTCCTGGCCGGCCATATTGATCTGGCGGTGCACAGCATGAAAGACCTGCCCGGAGAGATGGACCCGGCTCTCACCATCGGAGCGGTATTGCATCGCGAAGATCCCCGGGATGTGCTGCTTTCCCACAAGGGCTATAGATTTGACGAACTGCCCCAGGGAGCAATACTGGGCACCTCCAGCCTGCGCCGTATAGCCCAGATAAAGGCCCGGCGCCCCGATCTGGAGATGCTGGCCCTGCGCGGCAACGTGGAAACCCGGATAAAAAAAATGCAGGAACAGGATCTGGATGGAATTGTGCTGGCCTGGGCCGGGGTTGCGCGTCTGGGACTCACTGCCCTGATCACTGATTTTCTGCCTGAGGACCTGGTTTTGCCGGCGGTAGGGCAGGGGGCCATTGCCGTTCAGATAAGGGCTGATGACCGGGAGACCCGCACAGCCCTGAATTTAATAAACGATAAGGCGGCCCACTCCGAAGTAGGCGCCGAACGATCCTTCTTGAGAAAACTGCAGGGAGGGTGTCAGGTACCTATCGGTTCCCGGGCGGTTGTAAAGGGAAGTCAAATTCATATCCGGGGACTGATAGCTTCTCTGGACGGCACTCGTTTATACTGTCAGGAAATAAGCGGCCCTGTGGAACAGGGGGAGGAACTGGCCGTAGAATTGGCAGAAGATCTGCTGGCCCAGGGAGCGGGAGCTATATTGGATGAAATCCGGGGATTTAATGAGTAGGAGAAGGATAGAGCGTGAAAACAGGCTTTGTTTACCTGATAGGCGCCGGACCGGGCGATCCGGGGCTGTTTACCTTAAAGGGGCAAAAAATACTGGGCAGGGCGGATGTAGTTGTGTACGATCGCCTGGTCAGTGAGCGCATCCTGGGCATGGCCAAACCGGAAGCAGAGAAAATCTATGTGGGCAAAATCTCGGGTCGCCACGCCTTGAGTCAGGATAAAATCAACGCCCTGCTGGTTGAGAAAGCAGGTGAAGGCAAAGTAGTGGCCAGGTTAAAAGGCGGGGATCCCTTCCTGTATGGACGGGGGGGTGAAGAGGCGCAGTATGTCAGGCAGCATGGCTTTGACTATGAGGTGGTCCCGGGAATAACGTCGGCTATTGCCGTTCCCGCCTATGCCGGGATTCCCGTAACCCATCGGGATGCGACCTCCAGTTTCGCGGTTATCACCGGCCACGAAAGACCGGACAAGCAAAAGAGTTCTATAAACTGGTCCGAAATTTCCCGGGGTATTGGAACGCTGGTCTTTCTGATGGGGGTGGAAAACCTGCCCTTTATTTGTGACCAGCTGGTTCAAAACGGGCGCGACCCGGCTACTCCAATAGCCCTGGTGCGCTGGGGAACCCTTCCCGACCAGGAGGTGCTGACCGGCACCCTGCAGGACATAGTCGCCAAGGTCCAGGCCCGGAATTTTAAACCTCCGGCCGTAATCATAGTCGGGGAAGTGGTGGACCTGCGCTCCGAGCTGCAGTGGGTGGAGAAAAAGCCGCTCTGGGGCAAAAAAATCGTGGTTACCCGGGCGCGCCGCCAGGCCAGTATTCTGGCTGACAAGATCGAAGAGCTGGGCGGTGAAGCCATTGAATTTCCTTCTATTGAAATCAAGCCGGAAGCCGATCTCTCCCATTTGGATAAGGCATTATTGACCATCAGCCATTACAATTGGATTATTTTCACCAGCGTCAATGCGGTGGATATATTCTTCGAAGAGCTGCTCCGCCTGGAATTGGATATAAGGGACTTAAAGGGCTGTGAACTCTGCGCCATTGGCCCGGCCACCCGCCAGCGCCTGGAGGAAAGGGGCCTCAGGGTAAGGGTGGTGCCGGATGAATACCGGGCGGAAGGAATTCTTAAGGATCTTGAAAAGCTGGTCCAACCGGGTCAGTGGGTGCTTTTGCCACGGGCTAAAGGAGCGCGGGGCATACTCCCTGACCGCCTGCGCGATTGGGGCGCCCATGTCAACGAAATTCACCTCTATGAAGCGGTTCCGGCCGGGCACATTGGCCAGGCTGCGCTGGAGAGGGTGCTGAACGGGGATATGGACTACCTGACCTTTACCAGCTCCTCAACCGTTCACAATTTTGTTAAGATAGTGGGAAGCGAATATATACCGCGTATAAATGCCCGAACCCGGGTGGCCTGCATAGGACCGGTTACCGCCGAGACGGCGGCGGGACTGGGGCTTAAGGTCGGGATTATGGCCCGGGAATATACGATAGACGGTCTATTGGAGGGAATTTTAAGTGATGTTCAAGGCGGAAAGCCGGGGAGGAAATTACCATGATCGGATGCACTAAACTGCTTTGTGGCACAGCCACAGTCTCTGACGTAATCAAATACAGCGGAGCCGAGGGGAGCATGCCCCCGCAGCTGTTGCAGTTTTCAGACCATAATCGTCCCCTGGTGGTCTGGAATATGACCAACCGCTGCAACCTGCGCTGCAAGCATTGCTATATCGAGGCCGAGGACAAAAGCTACCGGGAAGAATTGAGCACGGAAGAGGCGCGCGAGTTCATAAAGGACCTGGCGGATATGAAGGCTCCGGTACTGCTCTTCTCAGGGGGCGAACCCCTGATGCGCAAGGATATCTTTGAACTGGGTAAAATGGCGGCCGAGCTGGGTTTAAGGCCGGTTATTTCAAGCAACGGAACCTTAATTGACCGGGCCACGGCTGCCCAAATAAAAGCGGCCGGTTTCCAATATGTGGGCATAAGCATAGACGGAGCTCCGGCTACTCATGATGAGTTTCGCAACAAGCAGGGGGCCTTTGCCGCCGCCTTAAAAGGCATTAAGGCTTGTTTGGCCGAAGGGGTAAAAACCGGAATCAGATTTACGGTCAATAAATATAACCAGGCCGACCTTCCGGAGATTTTCGAGATCATCGAACGGGAAGGGATTCCCCGCTTTTGCATGTACCACCTGGTCTATGCCGGCCGGGGCAAAGAAATGGCCGGGATGGATACCGATAAGGATGAAAAACGTCAAATCCTGGAGTTGATCAGCGAGAGGACCATGGATCTGCACCGGCGCGGGGTGGAAGTGGAGATATTAACCACCGACAACCATGCCGACGGCATATTCTTATATAATTATATTAAAAAACACCAGCCTGAACGGGCCGAAGAGATCGTAAACCTCCTGCAGATGCACGGGGGGTGTTCAGCGGGTACCAAATTTGCCAATGTGGACCCCCGGGGCAATGTCCATCCCTGCCAGTTCTGGCAGGATTACAGCGTGGGCAATGTCAGGGAGCGCAAATTCAGTGAGATCTGGCGTTCCGATGATCCGCTCATGGTGCAGCTGAGAGAAAAACACCTGCATCTCAAAGGAAAATGCCAGGACTGCAGTCAAAAACAACTCTGCGGCGGTTGCCGCATCAGAGCCCGGGCGGTGTATGGCGACATCTGGGCTGAAGACCCGGCCTGCTACTTGGAGGAGCAAGAGACCAGAATATAAAAAGGGAGTGAAGAGTCATGTCGTTTCCAACCATCAGGATGAGAAGGCTGAGGCAGAGCGAAGCTCTGCGGAGCATGGTTCGGGAGACCCGTTTGGACATCAAAGACTTGATCTACCCGCTTTTCGTCATACACGGTCAGGACAAACGGCTGCCCATCAACTCCATGCCCGGCATATGCCAGTTTTCAGTTGATCGCCTGGCTGAAGAAGTCCGTGAAGTGGACTCCCTGGGTATACCCGCGGTGCTGCTTTTCGGGCTTCCTGAACACAAGGATCCTTACGGATCCACGGCCTGGGATGACAATGGCGTGGTTCAAAACGCCATTCGCATGATCAAGGATCAGGCCCCCGGCCTCCAGGTAATAACCGATGTCTGTATGTGTGAATACACCAGTCACGGCCATTGCGGACAACTGGAGGAAGACGGCTATGTTAATAATGACGCCACCCTGGAATTGCTGTCCAAAGAGGCCCTATCGCATGCCCGGGCCGGATGTGACATAGTAGCTCCTTCAGATATGATGGATGGCCGGGTGGCAGCTATCAGGAAGACCCTGGATGACCATGGGTTTATAAATATGCCCATCATGTCCTATTCCGCCAAGTATGCCTCGGCTTTTTACGGCCCGTTTCGGGAAGCCGCCGACTCCGCGCCCCAGTTTGGAGACCGCAAAGCCTATCAGATGGACCCGGCCAATGTCCGGGAAGCCCTGCGCGAGGTATGGCTGGACATTGAGGAGGGCGCTGATATCGTTATGGTTAAACCGGCGCTGGCCTATCTGGATGTTATAAGGGCGGTTAAAGAACAGTTCGGACTGCCCACTGCGGCCTACAATGTCAGCGGGGAATACTCGATGATTAAGGCCGCCGCTGCTTGCGGCTGGCTGGATGAAGAACGGGTTATGCTGGAAAGTCTGACTGCTATCAAGCGGGCGGGAGCGGATATGATCATTACCTATTTTGCCAAAGAACTGGCCGTACTGCTTAATGCTTAGAGGATTTTGCAGGAACGACAGGGAAATTATATTAGTTAGGAGAAGGTTTCATGCATCTATCCTGGAATGTTACCAACCAGTGCAATATGTTATGCGAACACTGTTATCGGGATGCCGGAACCAGGCTGGAGGATGAATTAAGTACTGAAGAAGGTAAAAAACTAATCCGGGAAATAAAAGCGGCCGGATTCCAGATGATGATTTTTTCCGGCGGTGAACCCCTGATGAGAAAAGACCTGTTTGAACTGGGAAGCTATGCATCGTCTCTCGGTTTAAGGCCGGTTTTGGGAACCAACGGTACGCTGATTGACCGGGAGGCTGCCCAGAATCTCAAGGAGGCCGGGTTCCTGGCAGCCGGAATAAGCATCGACAGCCTGGATCCTTTAAAAAATGACTCCTTTCGCAAGCTGGAGGGTGCGTTTAACCGGACCCTGGAAGGCATTGAAAACCTGAAAACGGTTGGCATCGGGTTCCAGATCCATACCACAGTGATGGATTGGAATGTTGGAGAATTGGAAAATATAGCTGATTTTACCGCTCAAATAGGCGCCCGCGCCTATCATGTTTTCTTCCTGGTGCCCACCGGAAGAGCGGTTAATATTGAAGAAGAGGCCCTGCGGGTGGCGGAATATGAAAAGACCCTGGCCCGGCTTATGGAAAAACAGAAGCAGATGGAGATTGAAATTAAACCGACCTGCGCGCCCCAGTTTATACGGGTCGCCGATAAAAAGGGCCTGAATCTGCGCTTCAGCAAAGGCTGCCTGGCCGGGGTCAGCTACTGCATAATAAACCCCAGAGGATTTGTGCAGCCCTGTGCCTATCTGGAAATGTCCCTGGGCAATGTCCGGGAGCGGCCTTTTGACCAGATATGGCGGGAAAACCAGGTCCTGAACGAACTGAGAACCATGGATTACAAGGGAAAATGCGGTATCTGTGACTACCGTGAAAAATGCGGCGGATGCAGAGCCCGAGCTTTTTTCTACAGCAAGGGAGACTACATGGCGGAAGACGAGTGGTGCCTGTACCGGCCTCCGGGAGCCAGAAAGCATGAATAAATTAGATCAGATTGATACTGAACTCCTAAACCTGATCCAGGAGGGACTGCCCCTGACCACCCGGCCCTATCAAACTCTGGGCGAAAGTCTGGGTATAGGCGAAGAGGATGTCTTGCGCCGGCTGAACGCCCTCAAATCGGCGGGCATGATCAGGAGACTCGGTGCGGTTTTTGACTCCCGTGCCATGGGCTATTATTCAACCCTGTGCGCCTGTCGGGTGCCCGAGGAACGGCTGGAAGAAGTGGCCGGGGTTATCAGCCGGGAACCCGGGGTCACCCACAACTACCAGCGGGATCACTCTTTAAACTTGTGGTTTACCCTGACTGTACCAGATGCCGATCAAGGCCTGGGAATCATCCGCCGGCTGGAGCGAGAAACAGGGCTTAAAATCGAAAACATGCCCGCTAAAAAGGTTTTTAAGATAAAAGTTTCCTTTGAAATGGGTGGAACTGATGTACTATGATGATGTAGAAACCGGCCTCATAGAGATGCTTCAGGGTGATATACCCCTGGTACCCAAACCCTATGAGGAACTGGCCAGGAGGCTTAATACCAGCGAAGCAAAACTGGTTGAGCGCATCTCAGACATGCAGGAAAAGGGCCGCATCCGGCGGCTGGGAGCGGTTTTGCGCCATCGCCAGGCCGGCTATGCTTTTAATGCCATGGTGGTTTTTAAGGCCGGACCGGAAAACGAAGACCAGGCCGGCGTGGTACTGGCCGGATATAAAGAGGTCACGCATTGCTATTTGCGACAGGTCCCCGGTGATTTTGGATATAATCTTTTTGCCATGGTGCATCTGCGTGACGAGGCGGAGCTCAAGCCCTTGCTGGCCGATATGGCTGCCAATACCGGCCTGGTCGACTACCTGGCGATCAAGAGCGTCAGGGAGTTTAAAAAGACCAGTATGAAATATATTCACCGCCGGGAGATGGGGAGGTCTTTAGATGAGATTTGACCGTTCGTCAGCCCTGTTTGATGAAGCCCTGCGCTTGATACCGGGTGGTGTTAATAGCCCGGTGCGGGCTTTTAAGGCGGTGGGCATGAACCCTTTGTTTATCAGGGAGGCCCGCGGGTCAAAGGTAATAGATGTAGACGGAAATGAATATATTGATTACATCGGATCATGGGGGCCCCTGATCCTGGGGCACAGCCACCCGAAGGTAGTAAAGGCGGTTCAGGAAGCAGCGGCGGCGGGGACCAGCTACGGGGCGCCCTGCCCGGCGGAAATCGATTTGGCTCGTATGATTACCGACGCTTTCCCGTCGATTGACAAGGTTCGCATGGTCAGCTCCGGTACCGAAGCGACCATGAGCGCGGTGCGTTTGGCCCGGGCTTACACGGGGCGCAGCAAGATCATTAAATTTGAAGGCTGCTACCACGGGCATGGAGACAGCTTCCTGATCAAAGCGGGCTCCGGCCTGCTTACCGCAGGGGTGCCCAGCAGCCCCGGAGTGCCGAAGGAATTGGCTGAATTGACCCTGATTGCCACCTACAATGATCTGGAATCGGTGCAAAAGCTATTCGATGAGCATGGTACGCAGATTGCGGCCCTAATAGTAGAGCCCGTTGCTGGCAACATGGGTTTGGTCTTGCCGGAGCCCGGTTTTTTGCAGGGATTAAGGGACTTGACCCGCGCCTACGACGCATTACTCATATTTGACGAAGTTATCAGCGGTTTCCGCTTATGTTTCGGCGGCTACCAGAATATAATGGACATTGAGCCCGACTTGACCACCCTGGGGAAGATTATCGGCGGAGGGCTGCCGGTGGGCGCTTATGGCGGAAACCGGGAGATTATGGACCGGATTGCACCCGAAGGGGATGTTTATCAGGCGGGCACGCTTTCCGGCAATCCTTTAGCCATGGCGGCTGGACGGGCCACTCTCAAAGTTCTTTATGACGATCCTCCTTACGCCCGGCTGGACGAATGGGGACGGACCATCACCGATGGAATTGCGGCCAAGCTGTCCCCAAGGGGTTGCTCTTTTACCGTAAACCGGATCGGTTCGATGTTTTCACTGTTGCTTACCGGGCGTACAGTGCGCGGCTATGCAGATGTCATGAGCTGTGACACCGAGCTTTATGCCAGGTTTTACCGGGCTTTGATCAGAGAAGGAGTCTATTTTCCACCCTCTCAGTTTGAGGTTTGTTTTGTCTCTCAGGCGCATTCCCAAAATGATTTAGAGGAAACGGTCCAGGCTGTAGAGCGGGCCATGGATAGCGCCTTAAAGGGGGATGAGAAGTGAACCAGGCGGATGACTGGGCAAACTTTGTCAAAAAGTACCAGGCATTGAGCGGTATTGATCTCGTTGCATATAAGCGGCCGCAGATGGAGAGAAGAATTAATAGCTTCATGCGTTCGATTGGAAGCCGGGACTACGTCAGTTTTTTAGAACTGTTGGGCAGCGACCGTGAGATATATCGCCGGTTTCTTGAGCATTTAACCATAAACGTTTCCGAGTTCTTCCGCAATATCCAGCAGTGGGAGGTTCTGGAGAAGGAGATTGTTCCACTTCTGGTCAGCGAACGGCCCGGGTTGAAAATATGGAGCGCCGGCTGCTCAACTGGAGAAGAAGCCTATTCGCTAGCGATATTGTGCCGTGAGAAAGGGATCCGCTTGCAGGATAGAATTCTGGCCACCGATATAGACAATGAGGTCCTGGAAAAAGGCCGCCAGGCCCTGTACAGCCAGAAAGCCATAGACGGCATTCAGGCCCTCTGGAGAAATAAATATGCCGTGGCCGAAAACGGTCAGTACCGCATCAGTGAGGAAATACGGCGCATGGTTCGCTTTGAAAAGCATGATCTGCTGCGCGACCGTTTTGTTTTGGATCAGGATCTGATCTTGTGTCGTAATGTGGTAATCTATTTTACCGAGGAAACCAAGCTGACTCTATACAGAAAGTTTACCGAGGCCTTAAGACCCGGAGGAGTCCTGTTTATAGGCAGTACCGAGCAGATATTTCAGGCCAAGGAATTGGGCTTAAAGACTGTAGCTACCTTTTTTTATCAGAAGGAACGTTGATCTTAAAAACATTCTATTAGCAAGTTAAAAAAGCAGGAAATATCACTTTCATATCGAACCATATTTAGTGATGTGCATTTTTTTACAAATAGTGCGGGCAGCTTATAACCTGACGGTAAAATTGCCGTAGGCAAAGCATATAGAATCTTTCATGGAGGTGGTTACTAGAATCGAGTGACTTCGAGTAACATAATAATTTCCCAAAACTCAGCTAGTTGAAAAGGAGGAATGAACTTGAAGGTTGTAGTGTGTGTTAAGCAGACATTCGACACCGAGGCAAAAATTGAATTAAAAGACGGCAAGATCGCGGATGCGGGGATCAATCTGATCATTAATCCGTATGATGAAGTCGCCGTAGAAGGAGCTATCCAGCTGAAGGAAAAAGGCGTGGCTACTGAGGTAGTCGTTATTTCCGCCGGCTCCGACAAAGCGATGGACGCCATCCGTACTGCTCTGGCCATGGGCGCCGACCGGGGCATTTTGGTTACTCAGGACACCGCTGCCGACGAATACGCCAGAGCATGTGCCTTAGCCGCTGCTATTAAAGCAGAGAATCCCGACATCGTATTGGCCGGACACGTTGCCGCTGATGACGGATCTTCCCAGGTTCCCACCCGTGTTGCAGAAATCCTTGGGCTGCCTCACGTAAACGTTATTACCGCTATTGAAATCGCCGGGGGCAAAGCCACTTGTACCAGTGAAGCTGATGGCGGAACTCAGGTAACTGAAGTTGCTGTTCCGGCAGTCATTTCCAGCCAGGTAAGCTGGAATGAGCCCCGTTATCCTTCTATGAAGGGTATCATGCAGGCCAAAAAGAAACCGGTTGCCACAGTTGCCGCGGCGGCTGCCGACAACAAGACCACTATCGTAGAATTCAGCTTACCACCTGCCAAGCAGGCGGGCGTAAAGATCGAAGACGACGCCGATGTTTGCGCTGTAAAACTGGCTGACTGGATGAAGAACACTGTTAAAGTTGAAGTTAAATAGCCACTTCAAATTGATTGATAAGGAGGGTAATTGATGGCAGGGACATGGATTTTTGTAGAACAAAGAGACGGAAATGTTCGTAAAGTCACTTATGAAATGCTTTCTGAAGCAAAGAAATATGGCGACGAGGTTAGTGCAGTAGTATTTGGCAAAGGCGTAGAGGCACTGGCTGCTGATTTTGCCAAGTTTGGTGCGGACAAGGTTTATGTAGTTGAAGACGACGTTTTTGCCAACTACAATACCGGAGCTTTCGTAGCCCAGATGGTCGCTATGATAAACGAATTCAAACCCAATGCGGTATTATTTGCCCACAGCTTTAACGGAAGAGATTTTGCTTCCCGTTTAGCCCAGAAGCTGGATGCAGGTCTGGCCACTGACGCTATCAAGGCTGAAATCTCCGCTGGCAAAGGCGTATTTACCCGCTCCATCTATGCCGGTAAAGCCCTGGCTAAAGTTGAAATCACCACCAGCCCCATCCTGGCAACCATCCGCCCCGGTGTCTTCGAACTTGCTGAGGCAGCTGGCGCCGGCGCGGTTGTAAAACCCGCTGTTGCAGCATCGGCTGGCGATGTATATCAGACTGTGAAGAGTTTCGTTCCCACCGTATCGGCTCGTCCGGAACTGAACGAAGCTGCTGTTGTAATATCAGGTGGACGCGGCTGCAAAGGCCCCGATGGCATCAAGCTGGTTGAGAATCTGGCTGACATGCTGGGCGCAGCAGTTGGCGGCTCCCGTGCTGCTATTGACTCGGGATGGCTGGGCCATGAACTCCAGGTAGGCCAGACCGGTAAAGTGGTCAACCCCAACCTCTATATCGCTGCTGGTATTTCCGGCGCTATTCAGCACTTGGCTGGTATGTCCTCTTCCAAGTTTATTGCAGCCATCAACACCGATACTGAAGCTCCCATATTCAACGTATCCGATTTTGGCGTGGTAGCTGACCTGTTCAAAGTTATCCCGATCGTTATGACTGAGCTGAAGAAATAATTAAACGCAGCAAGGTTCTTTCTCGAGAGGAGAAATAAGGTACTGGATATACGACGATATGTCGTATATCCAGTATTTGCTCCGGTTTTGTTTGAGGAGGGAATAATGTAATGATTTTTGGTTTTGAACCATTAGAAGGTGGTTACGATATACCGATGCGTGTCGTCGGTGCCAATGTTCCCTACGAATGGCTGATTTACTTCATAATGTTGATCCCGGTCGGCATCTTTCTGTATGGCGCCTGGAAAAAGATCGAAGTATGGTTATTGGCCAAAGGAGAACTGCATCGTAACGACAAGGTAGGCGCGCGGATCTGGTCCTGGTTTAAGTATTCATTTCTCCAGGCCAGAGTTGTTCGTAAACCCCTGGCAGGCTTTATGCATGCCTTCCTGTTTTGGGGCTTCCTGATTCTCGCTCTGGCCGCCGGTGTGGACGCCGCCCATTTCTGGATTCACTGGCCGCCGATAGAAGGTTCAGCGTATATAGGGTTCTCCTTTGTAGTTGATCTACTTGGTTTTGCAGCCCTGATCGGAATCATCGTCCTGGCATTTATCCGCTATCTGGGTAAACCTGAGCGTCTCAATGACACCAACTCTGCCGATGGATGGATGATTCTTCTGATTTTTGTGATTCTGTTGACCGGTTACTTCATTGAGGGCATCAGAATCGCAGCTCAGATTAAAATGGCCACTCAATTACAAAATATTATCTATGAAAAATGGGCTTCGCCTTTCGGGTGGATGTTTGCCCAGATGTTTATGGGCAGCAACCTCGACGGATTGCTGATGTGGCACCGTATCCTGTGGTGGTTCCATATGACCATCGCGTTCTTATTTGTAGCCCTGGTTCCATTTACCAAACTGTGGCATATTTTCGCCAGCATGGTCAATTATGGTTTCCGGGATCTGGAACCTTCAGCTTGCCGCATGGTTGACAATATCGAAGAAGCCACTTCATTTGGCGTTGAAAAGATCGAAGAATTCGGATGGAAGGACCTGGTTGACCTGGATGCCTGCATTCGCTGCGGTCGCTGCCAGGAAAACTGCCCGGCTTACAATACCGGTAAGCATCTGAATCCTAAAATAACGTTGATCCAGGCTATGAAGAAACATCTGGACGCCAAAGCTCCCTATCTGGTAGAAGCCAAAAAGAGCGGCGTTTCTGAAGAAGCTGAAGAAATGGCTATGACAGTAGAAGGCGCTGAAGAAATGAATCCCATGGAAGCAAGCCTGATCTACGATGTGGTCACCACCGATGTAATTTGGGACTGCACCAACTGCCGGGCCTGTATGGAACACTGCCCGATGTTCATCGAGCACATTCCCAAGATCATTGAAATGCGCCGCAACCTGGTAATGTGGCAGGGCGACATGCCAGCTGAAGCCCAGATGGCGTTTACCAACATGGAACGCAACTACAATCCCTGGGGTGTTGGCTGGGCCAATCGCGCCGGCTGGCTTGAGGAGAGAGGCGTAAGAGACATCGTCAACCTGTTGGGAGAAGATGGCGGCGAGTTTGAGTATCTGCTCTATGCCGGTTGTGCAGTATCTTTTGACGACCGTTACAAGAGAGTCGGTGAAGCTCTGGTTAAGCTGCTCAACGCAGCTGGCGTCAAGTTTGGCTACCTGGGAACTGAAGAGTTCTGCTGCGGCGACTCCGCCCGCAGGCTGGGCAATGAGTACCTGTACCAGACCCTGGCCAACCAGAATATCGAGTCCTTTAACAACTATGGAGTCAAGAAGATAATCGTTGTCTGTCCGCATGGCTACAATGCTCTCAAGAACGAATACCCGCAGATGGGTGCAACCTATGAAGTATATCATTATACCGAAATCCTGGCCAAACTGGTGGCGGAAGGCAAATTGAGAGCCAACAAGTCGCTGGGCGCCAAGATCACGTATCATGATTCCTGCTTCCTGGGAAGACACAATGGTGTTTACAATGATCCCAGAGCCGTCTTAAAGGCCTGCGGTACATCTCTGATTGAGATTGAGAAAGGCAAGGAGTTTGGATTCTGCTGTGGCGCCGGTGGTGGACGCATGTGGATGGAAGAGCATGCCGTAGAAGGCTACAAGCGCATCAATGACACCAGAACCGACCAGTTGCTGGTTCCCGATCCGGAGATGATCGTTACCAACTGTCCGTTCTGCCTGACTATGATATCTGACGGCGTCAAAGGCGCTGAAAAAGAAGAGCAGACCAAGGTCTTTGACGTTGCCGAAGTTCTCTGGAAGACCATGGAATAGTCATTTAAAACAAGAGAGGAGCTCCCAAAGAGGGGGCTCCTTTTTTTACGGATTTTTACCCGGTAACCACACGAATTTCGGGAAAAGCATTGTAAATAGGGGAGGGTTCCATGTTAAAATACAGGAGAGTTCTTCTTTGGTTTCTGCCGGTGGTTTAAAAAATCCTATTGAAATGAGGTTGGGATTGTGCGATTTGCAGTATATCCAGGCAGCTTTGACCCGGTGACCAATGGGCATATCGATATTTTGGAAAAGACCAGCAAGCTGTTCGATCAGATAATTGTAGCGGTAGTCCATAATGTCAGTAAAAGGGCTCTTTTTACCCTGGAAGAGCGGGAAGCCTTGATCAAAGAGAGCACTCCTCATTTGAACAACATTGCCGTAGAGAGCTTTTCCGGATTGCTGGCCGATTATGTCAGAGAAAAAGAGGCCTGTGCTATTATCAGGGGATTAAGGACAGTATCCGATTTTGAATATGAAATGAGCATGGCCATGATAAATAAAAAGCTCATACCCCAGGTAGACACTATATTTGTCATGTCAGACTGCAACAACGTGTTCATAAGCTCCAGCATCGTAAAAGAAGCAGCCCTTCTCGGTGGAGACGTGAGTTCACTGGTTCCCGCAGTAGTCAATAAGAAACTGCTGCAGAAGGTGGGACTGACTGACGCTTGAGTAGAGTCGAGTGAAAAGTAAAGGCTGTTGGAACGAATGTCCCAACAGCCTTTTCGTATCAGTGGTGTTTATCCGGGGCCATTACAGTATGGTAGCCACCAGGGTTTTCATTCCCCAGTTCAAAGCTTCCTGGTGGGATGCAAAACAGAGGTCGATCCGGTTCCCCTGGATAGCATTGCCCTGGTCGGCGGCAATCGCATACCCGTAGCCGGGGATATAGAGCCTGCTGCCCATGGGGACGACCCGGGGGTCTACCGCCGCTATGCCGTAGCCCAGTGGATAACCGAGGTAGGAGGGTTGGCCCCCGTAGGGGTAGTTGCACTTGTCACAGGGGCAGTAGGCGGTAGCCACCAGGGTCACCTGCCGGTTGCCGCGCGAAGGCGGATTAGACGAATTCTCGGACCAGCCCAGGGCTGCCCTGGTCAACGGGCCTACCAGACCGGTGCTGGGAAGTCCATTGTCCTTCTGAAACTTGACTACGGCGGAATAGGTGCGAGAGCCAAAAATCCCGTCAGCCGTGCCGCACCAGTAACCACGGGAATTTAACTCCTGTTGAAGTGTGGTTACACTTGCACCGTTTGATCCCCAGGACAGGTTGGGTATTGCAGCCAGGGCCTCCCCGGTGCCAATCCAGAGGAAAGCGCCGATTAGCAGCGTAATGAAGAGGGCTTTAAACCTATGTTTAAGCATATGTTCTCCTTTCTCAAGCAGTTCCCTACTGAAAAGCTGGATTAGATGAATGCGGTATGGATCAGGGGGAACTAAGTAGCGGTGCCAGAATCCTTCCTATTTCCCAATTTGAGTAAGCCGGACCACTAAGGGGCCAAACTTAGGTTTATTCTACTTAAGCTTCCGCCTTCCGACAAACCGGCCTGAATGGTGAGTAGGGGGGACAAGTCGGTAATGAGATAAGTAGGACAATATAAGAAAGGTAATTCGCAGGGCAAGTCGCGCTGACGGTGTGATGGGATAATCATACATGCAGCTAAAAACCCAATCCCTGGGGACTCGGATGAGAGGCCCGGTTGCCCGGGCCATATAGAGACCCCGTCTATTAAAAACCGGACATAAAAGAGAAGGGCTTATAGCCGGTTTTTTCCTAAATAAATGTTATAAAAAGCCATGATTGCAACTATTCGTCAATGAGATATAGACCTGTAAGGCAACGGGCTGCCAATCCCTGATACAAATGAACTCCCAGGCGGCCCATGGAAAGGTGCTCTTCGGTAATATCCCGGAAAAAGCTGACTGGATTGCCCACTGCCAGTTTACGGGCGGGAATGTTTCTCCCCGGGGGCAGCAGACTGCCAGCCGCCAGGACGCTTTCGGCGCCTACTTCGCAGCCGGTGCTGACGATGGAGCCCATGCCCAGCATGGAACCCTGTTTAATGAGGCAGGGGCCGTGTACAATGGCTCCATGGCCGATAATAACATTTTCTTCAATGATGGCAATCGCGTCTGGATCGCAGTGTACAACGCAATTATCCTGAACGTTGGAGCCCCGGCCGATAACGATTTTACCATAATCGCCGCGAATTACAGCACCGGGTCCGACGTAGCAATGCTCACCCAGTTCAACATCTCCGATTACGGCAGCCTGGGGATGAACGAAGCTGGTCGCCGGTATCAGCGGGCGTTTGTTTTCAAATGCATAGAGCGACATAGAATTCCTCCATTAATATATTATTACTCTGTTAACCCTGATTCTATATATTATCGTTAGCAGGGTAACACAAAGCTAGTTTACTAAAAAAAGTCAGACAAATACTGTAGGATTTTTGCTTTATATCGATCACTGGTTATAATATACATTATATCGAGACGAAAGGGTAAAAAGGGAATGATAAAAGAAGACCGGCTGCTCAAGGCAGTAGACAGGGGAAAAAAGATACGTATGATTTTGGCTTCAACCACCGGCGTGGTAGAGGAGGCCCGGCAAAGGCACCAGACATCGGCCACCGCTTCAGCCGCGCTGGGAAGGGTTATGACCGCGGCATTAATGATGGGCAGCGATCTCAAGGCTGAGGCTGATCTGATAACCATCAAGGTAGACGGCAAAGGCCCGGCTGGAAGCATTATAGCAACCGCCAACAGCCGGGGCGAGGTCAGAGCCTTTATCGCCCATCCCCAGGCCGATCTCCCTTCTCTGTATCCCGGGAAGCTGGCTGTGGGGGATCTGGTAGGCAGGGATGGATTTTTTGAAATAAGCCGGGATATGGGGTTGAAACAGCCGTTTGTGGGAAGAACGCCTTTACTGAGCGGAGAGATTGCGGAAGACCTGGCCAACTACTTCTTGAGCTCAGAACAGATACCGTCTCTGGTGTCTCTGGGCGTTTTGGTGGGGCCGGATCTGGGGATCCAATCGGCCGGAGGCCTGATTGTTCAGGCTCTTCCCGGGGCAGCCGACGAACTTTTGGAGATAATAGAAAGAAACGTAGCCGGGCTAGGTCCCTTAAGCCATGCTCTGTATGAATGCGATTCTCTGGACAGGATGTTGGAAATGGTGGCCTATGGGATTGAATATGAGGTTGTAGGCGGCCTTCCTTTAAAATACCGGTGCAATTGCAGCTATGAGCGCCTGGCGGGAATCCTGGCCAGTTTGTCCAGGGATGAGATCGTGGAAATCTGTGATGAAAACGGGGCGGTTGAGGTATGCTGCAATTTCTGCAATGAAAGGTATGTATTTCAGGGTGAAGATATTTTAGCCTTAAAAAGCGAAAAGCCTTAGAGCTCACTCTAAGGCCGCAGGTCTATAATGCGCGTTGGACTTTTCCGGAACGCAGGCAGCGGGTACACACATAAGCTTTTTGAGGAGTGCCGTTTATCAACACTTTAACCCGTTGCACATTGGGCTTCCATTCCCGATTGGTTCTGATATGGGAGTGGCTATATTTCTTGCCGAATGTTACGCTCTTATCGCAAACTACACATTTTGCCATATGTTTGCCTCCTCTCAATTCGCACCCTAACATTATACCAGAGGGGTGAGGGAAGGGCAAGAAGAAGGAATCGAGTTACCGCTGTAGAATAATGAAGTATATTGGTTTAGGAGGGGTTTCTAATGTTTAACATTAAGAATAACGAATATGGAAGCATCGAGGTTTCCCGTGAAGTTGTAGAGACCCTGGCCGGGCTGGCAGCAGTAGATTGCTACGGACTGGTAGGTATGGTGGCGCAGGATTTGCAATCGGGCCTGGGCAGCATCCTGGGCATGGAATCGGTCAGGAAGGGAGTAACAGTTAAGGGTTCAGATAAGGGGCTTATTATAGACGTATTTGTTATTGTAATCTATGGCGTTAAAATATTGGAAGTCTCCCATAGCGTCATGCAAAAAGTGGCTTATATGCTGGAAGCTAAAGCAGGACTCCCGGTGGCCGCAGTCAATGTCAACGTTAAAGGCGTCAAAGTATTAGGATAAGTCGGGGAGGAAATTGGAGTTGAGCCTGTCAAGCATTACAGGGAAGGACCTGGTTAGAAGCGTCAAAGCGGGTTGCATCAAGCTGGAGCATAACCGCGATCGGGTCGATCTCCTTAACGTATTTCCGGTGCCTGATGGAGACACCGGAACCAATATGTATCTAACTTTGCTATCAGCGGTTAAAGAAGGAGAAAAGTCATCCGAACAGAGCCTTGGCAAACTTGCCAAAGCCCTATCCACCGGGTCGCTGATGGGCGCCAGAGGCAACTCCGGCGTAATTCTGTCCCAGGTTTTTCGCGGGTTTGCGAAAATATTGGAAGGGAAAGAGGAAGCCCGGGCCATGGATCTGGCCCAGGCCCTAAAGATGGGCTCAGATACGGCCTATGAAGCCGTTATGAAACCGGTTGAAGGTACGATTCTAACTGTTATACGGGAAGTAGCCAAAGCCTGTGAAGCCAAAGCCAGGCTAAGTGATGATATACTGGCGGTTTTACTTGAAGGGATACGGGTGGGGGAGCTTACCCTGGCGAAGACTCCCGCCATGCTGCCCATTTTAAAAGAGGCCGGAGTGGTAGATGCCGGCGGGCAGGGTCTTATTTATTTCCTGCAGGGTATGGTTGAAGGAGTTGCCCAGGAAAAAGAGCTTTCCCTGGATCTCTATCGTGACACCAGACCTTCAAAAAGCATGGGTCAGGCATTTGACAATGTACAGTTGGAGTACCAGTATTGTACGGAGTTGTTGCTGTTAGGAAAAGACCTGGACAGCGCTGATATTAAAGATCATCTGGCTCCGCTGGGGGATTCCATGCTGGTAGTCGGGGAAGATGACCTGATTAAAGTGCATATTCACAGCAACCATCCCGGAAAGGTCCTGGAAACCTGTCTGCAGTGGGGAAGTCTTAGCGATATTAAAATAAACAACATGCTGGAAGAAGCCCACGAACACCTCTTGCTGCTCAATGCCGGGGAGCCTGGAAACGTTCCGATGGCCGCCCCCAAGAAGATCGGGGTAGTGGCTGTGGCGGCCGGTGAAGGACTTAGCTTGATTCTGGACAGCCTGGGGGTTGATCAGATCGTCAGTGGCGGACAGACCATGAACCCGAGCACGGAAGACCTGCTTCAGGCCTGTAAGCGCGTTAATGCGGACAACATTATCATTCTGCCCAACAACGGCAATGTCATTCTGGCTGCCCAGCAGGTCCAGCAGTTCTCGGAGACACCGGTATTTGTGCTTCCAACCCGCTCAGTGGTTCAGGGCATCAGCGTTATGGTGGCTTATGAACCGGACGGTGATATCGACGCGGTAAAAGAGGCCATGCAGGAAATAGCTGACAGCGTCAAATATGCGGAAATTACCCGCGCGGTAAGGGATTCGCGGGTAAACGGTCTTGAGATTAAAGAGGGCGATATCATCGGCTTGGTAGGCGATAAAATTGTGGCAGCCGGCCCGGTAATGAATGACACAATAAAAACGGCCCTGGAAAAGATGCTGGAGGATAGCAATGAATTGATAAGCGTTTTTTACGGTGAGGATACCACGCCTGAAGAAGCCGAGCATACCGTGGGGTATATCAAGGGGCTGTACCCGGACTGTGAAATAGAAAGCCATTTCGGAGGGCAGCCCCACTACAATTACCTGATTGCCGTTGAATAGGAGATTAGTGGTCTGTAACACCTAAAAATTTGGTTCCCACCGGCCAAATTTCCGCAGGGCTTCGTTGTCGTCAATCGCAATACGTCCAGTATTACTCTCTTCGACGCCCACGGACGGGCTAGTGCGGCGACGTTCATGGACGAACTAGTGCAGCGGTGGCAGGATGCCAAGGAGCCGCCTCCGCCTTGCCCTGCGAAAATTTTTCTCGGCGGATAACCTAAACTTTTAGATGTTACAGACCACTAGCTTCTAATAGGTTATCTCAGAAGATCTTTTTCTGACTTAACCTTTTTATTTTTTAGGAGAAAATGATGGAGCCCTTGCTGCAAAAAGTACAGTTCCTAAAGGGAGTAGGTCCGAGGCGCAGCGAATGCCTGGCCCGGCTGGGAATAGCAGATGTTTTTGACCTTTTCTGGCACATACCCCGGGCTTATTTTGATCAGAGCCAGGTTAAAGCGATCAGCGGCCTGGTACCGGCAGAAAAGGCGAGCATCGTAGGGCGGGTGGTGGCGGTAGACACGCGCAGAACTCGCAGGCAGCCGGTTTTCAGGGCTTTATTGCAGGACGACAGTGGAACTCTCCCGGCGGTATGGTTCAACCAGGCTTTTTTATCCCGGCTGATCCAACCGGGCCACAGCCTGTTCCTGAGCGGCCGTTTGGGAAGCTACGGAGGCCAGCCGGTATTTTATGTCAGCGAATACGAGGTTTTAGAAGAGGAAAATCAAGCCCTGCGGATTCTACCGGTCTACCCGCTTACCAGCGGATTGACCCAGAAGGCTATGCGGGCCCTGGTGAGCCAGGCTTTGCAGGAACGGCTGGTTTATTATCCGGAGATTTTCGATTCTGCAGTGCGCGACCGCTGCCGGATATGCGATATAAACTACGCGTTTTACAATATACATTTTCCGTCCAGCCCGGAAGCCTGCCAAAAGGCCCGCCGGCGATTGGCTCTGGAGGAGCTTTTCCTTTTTCATTACGAGCTCTGGCAGCGGCGCCAGGCCGATCGGGTTAACGGAGTCTCCCACCGGGCCAGGAGCGGCCTGGTGAAAAGGATCGTGGAAGGCCTGCCCTTTGGCCTGACCAAAGCTCAGCAGCGAGTCCTGAACCTGATTTTACGCGATATGGAGTCCACCCATCCTATGAACCGCCTTTTACAGGGCGACGTGGGGGCCGGCAAAACTATAGTAGCCCTTCTGGCTATGGCCCAGGCGGTGGACAGCGGGTGCCAGGCGGCTATGATGGTGCCCACCGATATACTGGCCAAGCAGCATTTCCAGGCCTTGAAACAATTCTTGGAACCCCATGGGGTTATAGCCGCCTGCCTGAGAGGAGCCACCGGGGCCGCGGAACGTCAGCAGATCGTGCAGAGCCTGACGGAAGGCAGCCTGGACGTTCTGGTGGGGACTCATGCCCTGCTGCAAGAGGATATAAATTTCAAAGAGCTGGGACTGGTGGTGATTGACGAGCAGCATCGTTTCGGCGTTAAACAGCGAGCTCGTTTGGGGGTAAAAGGACCGAACCCGGACCTGCTGATAATGACCGCCACTCCGATACCTCGCACTCTGGCTCTGACTCTCTACGGCGATCTGGACCTGGCGGTCATCGATGAATTGCCCCCGGGGCGCAAACCGGTAAAGACCAGGGTGGTGGCGGAAAATAAACGAAAACAGGTTTACAGTTGGCTGCGCGATAAACTGCTTAACCAGCCCGGCACCCAGGCTTACATCATCTGCCCCCTGGTGGAGGAGTCCGAAGACCAGGATCTAAAGGCCGCTCAAACTCTTTTTGACGAGCTCCGGCAGGGGATTTTGCAGGAACTGCCGGTGGGCATGCTTCATGGCCGGCTTCGGCCGGGCCAAAAGGATCAGGTAATGGAGGATTTTAAAGAAGGGCGCATCAAAGCGCTGATTGCGACTACCGTCGTCGAGGTAGGGGTTGATGTCCCGTCCGCCACCATAATGGTGGTGGAGCATGCCGAGCGTTTCGGCCTTTCCCAGCTGCACCAGCTTCGGGGCCGAGTGGGAAGAGGCTCCCGGCAGTCATTCTGCCTGCTCCTTTCCAACCCTCGCACCGAGGAGGCCTGGAGGCGCCTGCAGGCCATGGAAAGGAGCAGCGACGGTTTTTTCCTGGCCAAAGAGGACCTGGCTATACGCGGTCCTGGAGAGATATTGGGCTTTAAACAGCACGGCATCAATCAGTTTAAAGCGGCCGACCTGCTGGAAGACCGGGAATTGATAGAATTGAGCCTGGAGCTTGCCAAAAGCTATGAACCGGACTCTTTAATAATGAACGAATACTTCGAACGAAAATTTGTTAAACCAGAAGACGTTTCGTTTAATTAGATTCAAAATTTTAATAATTTAAATTGAAATCCCTAAAAATAATACTGCCTGAAGAGGCAGTAATTTTTTTGAAAGGAGGCAAAACGATGAATGAGCGGAAGAACAGCCCAAAGACCGACCCTTTAAGCAGGCTTAAATATGAAATCGCCCAGGAAATAGGACTGAATAAAAAGTCGAAAAGAGATGAAAACGAGAAAGATATTAAAAAGTAATGAAAATACTTCTAGCATATTAGTGGCCGGCGGGGAGAAAATATGACTACATCACACAAAGGAGGTGAACAAAAATGGCAAGAAGCAATAAGATTTTAGTACCGCAGGCCCGCGCCGCCATGGATCAGTTCAAGATGGAAGCTGCATCCGAAGTCGGGGTAAACCTGAAGCAGGGCTACAATGGAGACCTGACTTCCCAGCAGGCTGGCAGCATCGGCGGACAAATGGTTAAGAAAATGATTTACTCTTACCAGCAGGGCAAGGCCAACACCGTGAAATAATTGTTGTAGAATAAATCAAAACCTAAAAATAGACAAGCGGATCAACTATATCCGCTTGTTTTCATTATATTAAGTTGCATAGAGCTCCAACTGTTCCTGGGAGATATTGGGGAACAGGGCGGTAGCTACGCCCATGGAAATTATGCGGGCGCTGTTTTCGATTATTTCGTCTACTTCCTTGGGAGTAACCGCCAGGCTGCCTCCATAAATAGATAAAATTTGCTTTATTGCGTCAATTGATTTGGGCTCATCATACATTGCGCCGCTGTTGAGACAGAATTGTTTTATCGCCTGGCCGGCGATAACCAGGGCGTTTACAATAGTAGGGCAGCCTATGGCAATTACCGGTACCCCGAGTTCATTCTGGTTGAGGGCGTGCCGGACATTCCCAATCCCGGAACCGGGTTGAATGCCGGTATCGGAAATCTGGATGCTGTTGCCGATGCGATCGACATTTTGAGCGGCCAGGGCGTCAACTACAATTAATACCGCCGGGTTTATTTTTTCTACGACTCCTTTTATAACTTCAAAGGTCTCCAATCCGGTAATGCCCAGGACTCCCGGGGCTATTCCGCAAGTGGGCCGCATCCCCTCCACCAGGGCGTCGGGTGCGTACTGGTGGTAATGCCTGGTTATAGGGCTGTATTCGATAAATTTGGGACCCAAAGAGTCGGCTGTAGCCCGCCAGTTGCCCAGGCCAACCAGCAGAACCGTATCCTGGGGATTGAGCCTTCCGCCCAAAAGGCCCTGAATGCCCTTGCCCATGGCTCCGATTATCTCCTCTTTTACGTAGGGGTCGTTTATTTTTAAGGGAGGAGACTCAATAGTAATGTAGGTACCTCTGGGTTTACCAATCTGTTTGGCTCCTTCATCAGTGGTAATCTTGATCGTTGTTACCTTGCACTGTTCCAGGTTTTCGACCTGTTCTTCCACCCCGGCGATCTCCCGGCCGGTTGCGCCCCTTATGAGATCTTTGGCTTCAACCGCCAGGTCCAGATTGAGGTTAAATTCCTTAATTAAGTCTTGTATGGCAGACACCTCCTTTAGTCTAGTATCAACTTCCAATTGAGAATTATGCGAAAGGGGAAAATAAAATGGCGGCCTCAAGGACCGCCATTTTTGGGGAGAGGAGAATTTTGTAAAGTTGTTGGGGAGGGTTTGTTTACCAGATTTAATCTGGTGCTAATATGATTACCGCTCAAGGTCAACATTATACACGGGCAAACGAAAAATTTTATGTTAAAATTAATAAAATTTTCTCATGCCTATAAAGGGCAAGTTACATAATACGGCGAAACATTAAAAGGAGATGGGCCTTTTTGAGAGTAATAGCCGGTAAGGCCAAGGGAAAAAGGCTAAATGCCCCACGGGGCATGAAAACCCGTCCTATAACGGACATGATTAAAGAAGCCTTGTTCAACGTTTTGGGACCTGGGGTTTATGAGGCTGCTTTTCTGGACCTATTTGCAGGAAGTGGCAGTGTTGGTATTGAAGCCTTAAGCAGGGGAGCCCGCCCGGTGTTTTTTGTGGATAATGACCGGGCCGCTGTCGGGGTTATTACTGAGAATATAAAAAATTGCGGTTTTTCCGAAGGATTTCAAATTTATGGCCATGATGTATTTCAGGCTTTAAGGGTCCTGGAAAGGAATGCACTACAATTTGACTATATATATGTAGACCCTCCATTTGACCAGGAGAGTATCTTTGGCAAAATAATGATTGCGTTAGGTCCTGCCAAGCTTTTGTCCCCCGGGGGACTGGTAATTCTGCGAACCCGGCGCAAAATGCTCATGCTAGACATTTATGAAAATCTTTCTCGAATCCGGATAACTCAATACGGGGAATCCGTTTTGCATTATTATCATGTGGATTAAGGAGGAAAAGGGCAATGATGGAGATATATCGAGTTCTTGACGAAATGGAATTGATCATTAAAGAGAGCAAAAAGGTTCCATTTTCCAATGGCAAAGTAATCGTTGAAACCCACAAGTTCCTCGACCGCCTGGACCGTATACGCGCCATATTACCGGAAGAGCTGGAGACAGCTAAATTGGTCCTAAATGAAAAGGAACGGATTGTCAGAGAAGCCTGCGACGAAGCGGAGCAATATTTCGAGATGTCCAAAGATAAAGTGGCCCGTATGGTTGATGAGAACGAAATAACCCAGCAGGCTATGAAAGTAGCTGAAGAGATCGTTTCCAAGGCTGAAGAAGTTGCGATTGAAATCAGGCGGGACGCCAACGAATATGCAGAGGGGGTCCTGGCCCACATGGAAATAGTGTTGAGCCGTGGTCTGGAAGCAGTTTCGCGGGGGCGGGATGATATTAAACAGGCGCTTAAGACAGGCGATTTTTAAGGTTGACAAGCAGGCTTAATACCGCGGTCAGGGTGAGTACAGTCAGCCCACCGGCCAGGGAATATAAAGCCAGTGACCAGGCATCAAAAGAGTAAAGCAGCTTGCCCAAGGGAATCGAAGAGGTGAAAAGAACCGGCTCGGAAGCAAGGCAATGATAAGCCAGCCAGGTAAATAAAACCGATAATCCTATCTGTACGAGCCGCGCCAGGAGATAAAAAGACAGGCGGATGGGAAGGCCGGCCACGGTGCTCATGACCTGGGCGATTATACTGCACCCGCTGAAGGCCAGAATGATGCTGATAATAAGCAATTGCGGCAGTATTTTTTCTTCAATTCCGGCTGCCGCGCATTTGGTTCCCAGGGTTATTTCAAAAAAACCGGTTAAGAGTGCGTACGCCATATTGTAGGTTAAGGCAGGAAGGAGTCTGCTCAAGGCCTGGGCAAGGTTCTCCATGATTCCTGTGACGCTGAGCATCCTGGTTAACAAGGAAAAAAAAACTACAAATCCAGCGATAGCCAGAATATTGTTCAGGCTATTTTTTATGGCATCACCCAGCATCTTGCCCGGCCCCGGGCTGGGATAGCTTTTCAAACTGTTCCAGGCCCGCTTCCATATACCTTCCGGGGACTTTAAGGCTGTATCCGAAGAAGCTCTAAAGCGCCACAGTAATCCGAGTAGAAGGTTGGAAAGGTAATGTGACAGGGCCAGTATATAGCCGAACAGTGGCGAAGAAAGCATTCCCACCCCAACCGCGCCAATGATAAACAGGGGGCTGGAGTTGTTGGTAAAGGACACCAGCCTTTCTGCCTGGTCGGCCTCGATCATCTTTTCCTCATAAAGACGGCGGGTCATGATGGCTCCTACCGGAAACCCACTGGTAAAGCCCATGGCCACAACCAGGGAGCAGCAACCGGGCAGTCTGAACAGGGGACGCATTACAGGCTCCAACAGGACCCCGATAAATACCGCCAGGCCGCTGCTAATAATGAGTTCGGCGCTTATAAAGAAGGGCAAGAGAGCTGGCAGAAGCACCGATGCCCACAGTTTTATACCGTCCATTGCCGCGGCTATGGTTTCCCGTGGATTTATTAGCATAAAAAGGGTTAATATTAAGACAAGCAACAGGAATAACACCCGTCCTAACATAGACATATACGCATCAACCCTAAGGCCCAAGTTTAAACATATATATGTCTGCGCCGCTTTGATTTAGAAGCTCTAAGCCTGGAAAGCCAGGCTTTGTATAAGATCAAAAAGGTGAAGCAGGAGGGAAGCGAATGCTGGGTGATAGACCAAAAATCGGTCTGGTTTTGGGTTCGGGCAGCGCCCGGGGTTTGGCTCATATAGGGGTCATTCAGGTGCTGGAGGAAAACCAGATACCCATTGACGTGATAGTGGGCTGCAGTATGGGCGCCATGGTGGGCGGAATATATGCCGCCGGCGCCAAAATTAATATGCTTGATCGCCTGATCGAATGTATGGATACCAGTCTGCTTTTTGACGTTCGTTTTCCTCGGATGGGTTTTATGGAAGGGAAAAAAATTCACTATTTCTTAGAGTTGATGACTAAAAACAAGACCTTTGCCGATCTCGAAATCCCGTTTATCACAGTTGCCACCGACCTTATTTCCGGCGAAGCGGTTGTATTTAGAGAAGGGCCGGTAGCCGATGCCATAAGGGCCAGCATATCTATTCCCGGCGTGTTCCAGCCGGTCCACCTTGACAAAATGGTTTTAGTTGATGGAGCGGTGGCCAACCGCTTGCCGATCGATGTGGCCCGGGAAGAAGGAGCGGATATCGTTATTGCGGTTGAGGTCAACTATACCCATGCCCGGGAAATCGTCATCAACACCGCTATGGACGTTATTATGACCTCCCTGGATATCATGCAGAAGCCTCAGTTTGACCTGATATCCCAGCAGGCCGACATATTGATTAAACCGGAAGTGGGGCATTACGCTTCCAGAGACTTCAATAAATCAAGTGAATTAGTAGCCCTGGGCAGGCAGGCGGCTGAAGTCCATTTAGAGGCTATAAAACAAAAGCTGGCCGATTTTTCAGCGGCCACTTAATGCATTAAACAGCACGCTCAAGTATAAACCCGAGCGGGCGGCGTCTTGAAATCACGGCCGGCTGTCCTTTGCGGCGGGTGGGGGAAGAGCAGGGTATAGATGTCGGTGGCCAACACATCCAGGGTCAGCATCGGAGCGCCGGGGTGGTCGGAATTATTCAAAACCCGGGCAACATCCTGGCCCCGCACCAGCACATCCAGAGATGATTTATTTTTAATGCTCTGAAGGATTTTTTGGCCTTTTGACGAAAAACCTAAGATATGCAAATACTGCGGTCCAGTCCGGTCAAATGAGCCAATTTGCTCTTTGGACAGGGAAAGTAAAGCATATAGAAGTACCCGGTCTATGCGGGTCAGACTGTAGCGTTTGGATTTGATCCGGTGCCGGATAGAATCAAGCGTGGCACAGGTTCGGGCCGCATCTTTGATGCGGTTTTCCAGCCCTTCGGTGACTTCGTAGATCTTTGCTAAATCAGCTTTTGAGACGCTGCGCAGCCTGAACAAAATGCTTTGCTCCAAAGCATTGGGCAATACCGGCGCGCATCCCCGGTCAATTTCCCTTTGCAGAATATCCCAACTGGAGAGCGGCATAGCTGGGGATATTAATGGGGAAGGCGCCGCTTTTCCGGCAGCCTGGCGAATCGCGCTGGCGCTGGCATAAGAACCCAGTTCGGTGCTGTGATAAGCAGAACCCTGGCGGCTAATGGTTATGGGAACCAGCGGCAGTTTCTCTTCGTAGATGACATGCAGGTATTCTATACCCAGAATATTGTTGGATCCCCGCAGCAATTCACCTATTTGCAGATCCGGATCCGGCAGCGAGTTCTGCAATGCATGGGAGCGGGCTACTGGAAAGCTCAAGCCCTGGTCCAAATAATGTTTGAGCAGGGACCGGTAAGCTTCCGGCTCCGAGGCTAATAAGCGGGCAACGGAAGTCAGGGGTTCAAGTCGACCGCTTTCACTGCCGAAGGCAATATGCGAGACAACTCCGGTTTGGTGCAGGGTTAAAAGGGCGCCCCGGGCAAAATAATAGGCACTGCGGGCTGCAAAGCAAAAGGGCAACTCGATAACCAGGTCGAATCCGGCTTGTAAAGCCATTTCGGCCCGGGCCCATTTGCTGCATATGGCAGGCTCGCCTCTTTGTGTAAAAGGGCCGCTCATTACACATATTACAGCCGAGGGTTGGATCTGATCTATTGCTTGTTTTAGCAGGTACTGGTGCCCGTTATGAAATGGGTTAAATTCAGCTACTATTCCCAGGACAGCCACAGGCAAATCTCCTTTGAGCGGGGTGGTCAGGCAAGATAAATTTTACCACTAGTATAGTCCTTTGTGCTAAAATTAACAAAGAATATGAGCGTTCTGCAATTTAATTATGCTTAAAAACAAGGGAGGAAAAAAGATGACACTACTAGAGGAAATTAGAGCCAAGGCGGCACAGAATCCCAAGAGAATCGTTCTGCCCGAGGGAACTGAGGAAAGAACCTTGAAAGCAATCAAGGGTATTGTCGATAACAAAATCGCCTATCCCATTTTGCTTGGCAATGAAGCTGCTATCAAGGATCTGGCCGGCAAGGTGGGAGCTGATCTGACAGGAGCCGAAATTGTAGATCCCGGCAAAGCTCCTTATTTTGACGATTTTGTTCAGGCGTTCTATGAAATGCGCAAGAGCAAAGGTGTAGATCTGGACAAAGCCAAGGCAAGCATGCTGGATCCCCTGTTCTTCGCTTCCATGATGGTTAAAATGGAAAAGGCTGATGGCGAAGTGGCCGGCGCTGAAAACACTACCGGCAATGTACTGCGTCCAGCCCTCCAGATTATAAAAACTGCTCCTGGCATTCCCGCCGTATCCGGTTCCTTCGTTATGATAGTTCCCAACTGTGAATTTGGCGATGCAGGCACTTTCGTATTTGCCGACTGTGCTGTATCAATTTATCCGAAGCCCGAAGAATTGGCAGCCTTTGCTGCTGCTTCCCACGAAACAGCCCAGGTGTTGTGCGGCATGAAGGATCCCAAAGTGGGTATGCTTTCGTTCTCCACCAAGGGAAGCGCCAGCGATCCCTCAGTTGACAAGATGGTTGAGGCCACCAAGATCGCCAAGGAAAAATATCCTCATCTCAAGGTTGATGGTGAAATGCAATTCGATGCGGCTATTGTACCAAGTGTCGGTGCTTCCAAGGCTCCGGGCAGCTTAGTCGCTGGCTCCTGCAATGTTTTGATATTCCCGGACATTAATGCCGGAAACATAGGGTACAAGCTCGTACAGAGACTGGCTAAAGCCGAAGCCATTGGACCTATCCTGCAAGGTTTAGCTAAACCGGTTAACGACCTGTCCAGAGGCTGCAGCGTGGAAGATATCGTCAATGTAACGGCCAATGTAGTGGTTCGAGCGTAGCTGAAGGTACAGGAAGGATTCGAGATTCTTGTATCTTGAGATAGTTATTTTTTTCTTTGAGGAGGTATGTATTGGATGAAGGTTCTCGTCGTTAACTGTGGTAGTTCATCAATCAAATATCAGGTCATGGACATGACTGATGAGTCAGTTATGGCCGTAGGTTTGGTTGACCGCGTAGGAATCCCGGGAAGCACCCTGGATCATAAACCCCAGGGCAAGGACAAGGTTGTCATTAAGAAAGATCTGCCCGATCACACGGCCGGAATGAAACTGGTATTGGAAGTTCTTGTAAATTCTGAATACGGCTGCATCAAGAGCATGGACGAAATCGGTGCCGTCGGCCATCGTGTTGTGCACGGCGGTGAAAACTTTGCTTCTTCCGTAGTTATTACCGATGAGGTTAAAAAAGTTATCCGCGACTGCTTCGACATCGCTCCCCTGCACAACCCCCCCAACCTGATGGGTATCGAAGCCTGCCAGGAACTTATGCCCAATGTAAAACACGTAGCCGTATTTGACACCGCTTTCCATCAGACCATGGGACCCTCCAACTACATGTACGCCCTGCCCTATGAAGTCTATGAAAAGTTTCATGTGCGCCGCTACGGATTCCACGGAACTTCTCATTTCTATGTGGCCCACCAGGCTGCGGAAATGCTGGGCAAGAAATATGAAGACTGCAAAATTATCACCCTGCACCTGGGTAATGGCGCCAGTATGGCCGCCATCAAGGACGGCAAGGTGGTTGACACCACCATGGGATTCACTCCTCTGGAAGGTCTGGTCATGGGCACCCGCTCCGGCGACATCGACCCCGCTATCGTTTTCTTCTTAATGGACAAACTGAACATGAATTCTTCCGAAGCCAACAGCTATTTCAATAAGAAGTCCGGTATGCTGGGACTCTCCGGCGTCTCCAACGACCTGCGCGACATCGATGAAGCCGCCGCCTCCGGCAACCAGAGAGCTCAGATGGCCCTCGATGTATACTACAACAAGATCAAGGGTTACATCGGCAACTACTATGCCAAGCTGAACGGCTGCGACTGCATCGTCTTCACCGCCGGCGTAGGCGAAAACGGCATCGGTATGCGTGAAAACATCTGTAAAGACCTTGAAGCGCTGGGAATCAAGATGGATGTTGCCAAGAACAACGTGAGAGGCAAACAGGTTGATGTTTCAACCGAAGATTCCAAGGTCCGTATTTTTGTCATCCCGACCAATGAAGAACTGGTTATTGCCCGGGATACTTACAACCTGTCAAAGTAGGATTTTTAAAATGGGGGCGGGTCAAAGCTACCCGCCCCTTTCTAGTTTAAGAATAAAAAGGCTCTTTCCTTGGTTGACAACAGGAATTGGGGCAGACTATAATTAATCTGGTGTTTTTCGGGGTGCAGACAATGAAGATTGACCTGAGAACGTTAAAACTTCACCCGGGCAAAAGCGAAAATTTCGAGCTTGAGTATCAAGGCAATAAAGAATTGCTTGGCGAGCAGGGCGGTTTTCTGGACCCGGTGAAGGTATCCCTACAGGTGCACAACCACGGAGATTATTTCAGTGCCAGGGGTGTTGTGGAGACCCGGGTTGCGCTTACCTGTTCACGTTGCCTGGAAACACTTATCTGGCCTATATCCACCCAGGTGCTCTTTACAATTGGTGAAGAATTCAAAGAAACCCTGAACCAAATGGATGAAGATTTTCTGGTCTACGGTTCCGGGTTGGTGGATGTAGAGCCTATAATCGGGGAATATCTGGTAACGGAGCTGCCTTTTACTCCGGTATGCCGGGAAGACTGTCAGGGTCTCTGCCCGGTCTGCGGCGGCAACCGGAACGAAAAGTCCTGTTCCTGTGGAAGCGACGATATCGATCCCCGGTGGGAGAAACTTAAGAACTTAAAATAAGAAGGAGGTCCCGAGATGGGTGTTCCCAAAAGACGTCAAGGTCATTCCCGTAAAAACAAGCGCCGGGCGGAATGGAGAAAGATCGATAAGCCGGGTCTGGTAGAATGTCCCCAATGCCATGAACTTAAAATGCCGCATCGGGCATGTTTGGGCTGCGGCTTTTATAAAGGCAAAAATGTTATGTAGCCCGGTTGGATTTGATTCCATTCAAGAAGTAAGGTATGTAGTCTTTTAAGGCTTATAGCTTACTTTTTGTTTTTTTAAGGAGGAAGCCGATGAAGATAGCAGTAGATGTTATGGGCAGTGACCGGGGGCCGGGGGAAGTCATCGCCGGGGCCTGGAAATGGGCCGAGGAGACCGGAAACCAGGTTTTTCTGGTAGGCGGCGCCGATGTCGTAGAAAGGGAAATGCAGCTGGCGGGCGTCAATTCAGACCTGGTTCGCTGTGTCCCGGCCAGCGAAGTTATCACTATGGACGAGTCTCCCGCCCACGCTCTGCGGAAAAAGAAAGACGCTTCCATAGTAATAGCTACCGGATTGGTAAAACAAGGCCTGGCCGATGCGGTATTATCCTGTGGAAGCACGGGAGCGCAGATGGCGGCGGCGATTTTTATTCTGGGCCGAATGGAAGGCGTGGAGCGGTCTCCCATTGTTACTCAACTACCCGGGGTGCAGGAGAAGGGCACTCTGCTGGTTGATGTGGGGGCCAACGTGGATTGTCGACCCAGACAACTGCTGCAGTTTGCCGTCCTGGGTAAAACCTATGCCACGATCGTCACCGGGAATCCCGAACCGAGCGTAGCTTTACTCAGCAATGGCGAGGAAGAGGGAAAGGGAAACAGCGTCAGTGTTGAAACCTACGAATTATTAAAAAAGCAAAACAGCCTGAATTTTGTCGGCAATATTGAAGGGCGCGATCTATTGCTGGGCAAAGCCGATGTAGTGGTCTGTGACGGTTTTGTGGGCAATGTCGTGATTAAGACCCTGGAAGGCGCGGCTATGTTCATAGCCCGGGCAGTAGTTAAGGAATTTAGCCGTCTGCCCGCCGTTTTCGATAAGCTGGACTACACCAAGATAGGCGGGGCGCCGCTGCTGGGGGTAAACGGCATCAGTATAGTATGCCACGGCAGTTCCAATCGGGAAGCGGTATACTACGGCCTGAGGGCGGCTTTTGAATGCGGCCAAAACGGCATTGTTGCCATGCAGAGGAAAGCAATTGAGCAGACCCGGGAGTAAGCGTTACAGGTTCTTTTTAAAGCCCAAGAAAGGAGGGCGGCCTATGGAAAGAAAGATCCCTCGCAGATTTCTTGAGGAACTTGGTATGCGGTTCAACCGAGAAGAATTGATGTTAATGGCTTTGACGCACCCCTCCTATGCCCAGGAAAGAAACACCTCGGGAAACAACCAGAGGCTGGAATTCTTGGGCGATGCGGTGCTCAACCTGGCGGTGGCCGAATACCTTTATACCCATTTTGGCAATAAAGCGGAAGGTGAACTGACCAAAATCAGGGCCCGGGTGGTATGCGAAAAGGCCCTGGTCAGCGTCGCCAGTCGCTTGCAACTGGCTCCGTATATCCTTTTGGGGCGGGGAGAGGAAATGTCCGGCGGGCGCATGCGCAAGTCCATTCTGGCCGATGCCGCCGAAGCGGTCATAGGCGCTGTCTACCTGGACCAGGGCTATGCAGCGGCTAGTGATTTTATCATGAAGTATCTAGAGGACATCATTTTGGAAACCGCCCGCGGGGATTATTATGATTATAAGTCGCGCCTGCAGGAACTGGTGCAGGCCTGGGACAAGGATAATGTGCATTATTCAGTAGTTGACGAATACGGTCCGGCCCATGACAAAACCTTTGTCACGGGTGTATACTACCGGGGCGAACAACTGGCTACCGGTGAGGGAAAGAGCAAGAAAGAAGCTGAACAGAGAGCGGCCGAAAAGGCCCTGACTCAAGTCGGCTACATTGAGAGCCTGAGCAAAGGGAAGCGTCAATGAAACATGCTAATATAGCGGTGTTCATTCCCCACCTGGGATGTCCCTACAAGTGCCTGTTTTGTGATCAAAACCGGATAAGCAGGCCCGGTCTTGCTCCTCCCCCCTCCGATATACCAGAGCTTATTCAAAAACACCTGTCGACCATGGACCGGAATCAAACCGAAGTTGAGCTGGCTTTTTTCGGAGGCAGCTTTACCGCTCTGCCCAAGTCTACCCAGGAAGCATACCTGGCCATGGCGAGGCCTTATCTGGGCAGGGGACTGCTTAAAGGGGTGCGCCTTTCCACCCGGCCGGACTGTGTCGATCAAGAGTCCCTGGACTTCTTGAAAAGGTGGGGGGTATCTACTATTGAGCTGGGCATCCAATCTTTCGATGACCGGGTCCTTTATATGTCCGGCCGGGAATATTCGGCGAGACAGGCGGAAAGGGCCTGCCGGATGGTTAAAGCGGCCGGGTTTTCCCTGGGCATCCAGTTGATGCTCGGCCTGCCCGGCGACGATGAGGCGGCTGTTTACCACAGCACCAGAAGGGCGGTAAGCCTGGCGCCTGATCTGGTAAGAATATACCCCACCCTGGTCATAAAAGACACCGGTTTAGAAAATATGCTGGCTCAAGGAAGCTACCTGCCCTTAAGCCTGGAGCAGGCGGTTGAACTCAGCAAGGAGATGTACATTGCCTTTCAGAGCCATAACATACCGGTGGTCAGGATGGGCCTTCACCCCGGGGAGGAGCTGCGTTGTCCGGGGACCGTACTGGCAGGACCCTATCACCCGGCGTTTGGAGAACTGGTCCAACAGGCCGTTTTCAAAGAACAGGCTCTGATGCTGCTCGGTGATATCGAAGGGGAGACTCCTGGTATAAGCAAGGTTCTTCTGCTGGTAAACCAGCGGGATCTGTCTAAAATGATAGGCAATAATAGGCGAAATTTGCTTGAAATTCAACAGATCATGAGTTTTAAGGAGCTATCGGTGGCCGGGCGAGAGGATCTGAATTCGGATGAGATTGCCGTATTCATAGCCGGAGGATCTGAACGGCGGCTGGATCGGAAAGGGTTCGTAAAACGCCGCCGTGATCCTATTAATACCGGATCAGGTCGATATATTGAAGAACTAAAAAAGACGCGAATATGATATTATTGGCTTTAGTGGGAGGCCGGCATCAGGTGGCCGGTGGGCTTCACATCCGGGGTTAATATACAGGGCGGTAATCATATGTAGGAGGACAGCGGGTGTTTCTGAAACGACTGGATATTAAAGGTTTTAAGACCTTTGCCGATAATACGGAAATTATGCTGGGACCCGGCATCAATGTAATTGTCGGACCCAACGGGTGCGGCAAAAGCAATATAGTTGACGCGGTGCGCTGGGTTCTGGGGGAAATAAACATTCGCCACCTGCGGGGACAAAAAGGCGAAGATGTCATTTTCCACGGCAGTGATCGAAAAAAAAGCCAGGGTATGGCCTTCGTTGAACTTACGCTGGATAATGCCCACAAGAAACTGCCCCTGGATTTCAGCGAAATAACCCTGGGCCGCAAGGTTTTTCGCGACGGTGAAAGCGAGTTCTATCTCAATAAATCCAGAGTCCGTATGAAGGATATAAGCAGTCTTTTTACCGGCACCGGGGTAGGCAAGAGGGGATATTCCATCATAAGCCAGGGCGAACTGGAACAGGTTTTAAACGGGCACCCGATGGACCGGCGGCTCATGCTGGAGGAAGCCTCCGGCATAATCCGCCACCGGCAAAAACGCGATGAAGTCAAACAACGCATTCAGAGCGCGGCCAATGATATTCTGCGCTTAAATGATATTCTAAGTGAATTGAGGACCCGAAAAGAAGAACTCAGCCGCAAAGCAGAGAAGGCAGCTGCATATAAAGGTTTGAGCGGCAGCTTGGAAGAGCAGGAGAGAAACCTGATGAAGGGCGATATCGCCAGGATCCAGGCTTATCTGGAGCCGCAGCGACAGCACTGGCGGGATGAACAGGAGGCCCTGGCCGCCCTCCAGCAAGACATTGCAACCCGGGAAACAGCTCTTCAGAAGGAAGAAGAAGGATTGCAGGAAACCATGCAGTCCTATAAAGAGGTGCGCGAAAACAAGCATCAAGGGGAGAGCCGGGTAGCAGGCCTTCAGACCGAGATCAGGCTGGCCCAGGAGAGAATTCAAAACTGCCGGGGGCGGCAGGATGATGCGCGCACCGATGCGCTTAAATATAATGACATGCTGAAAAATTTGAACAGCGACCTGGATGAGCGGCTGAAGGATCTGGAGCAAGAACAACTCAATTATCAGAACCGCTTGTCGGAGAAGCAGGATTTGCAGGACAGCATCAATGAAGGAGAGCAGCACCTGGATAAGATCCGGACCGAGTTCGAGGAGACCAGGTCTGTCATATTCGAGAAGGTTCAAGCCGAAAGCGAGCTGAAGAATACCATAAACCGGCAGGAAGATATTCTGCGCCGGACCCAGGAGCGTAAAGAAAGGCTGGCTGTTACAGCCGGCGAATTGGCCCAGCGGATAAAAAGCTGCAGCGCCAAAGGTGAAGAACTGCAGGGCCGGAAGGTTGAATTGGGCAGGGAGCTAGCTGAAAACAATGACCGGTTGGCAGAGTTGGAAGAACAGCGCCGTGATAGAGCTTCAGCCATACAAAAGCTGGATGAAGATTTTAGAAAACGAGAAGAAGAAACCGGCCGTTGTCAGAGCCGATTGGCGTCAATCCGGGATATGGACCGGGATCTGGTGGGTTATTCGCAGGCTGCCAAACAGATGGTTCAGGCAGGGCGGGATAATCGCTTAAGGGGCATCAGGGGACTGGTCGGCGAGATTATCAAGGTTCCGGCTGGTTTGGAAACGGCTATCGATACCGCCATCGGCCGGGGCCTGGAAAACGTGATAGTAGACAAAGCAGACCAGGCCCGGGAAGCGATTGAGTGGTTAAAAGCGAAAAGAGCGGGAAGGCTCACTTTCATTCCCCTGGACATTTTGCGGGTGCAAAAAGTCCCCCAGGCGGTACGGGAACACTGGGCCGGTAAAAAGGGCGTTCTGGGTCTGGCATCTGAACTGGTGGAATATGCCGATACCTATACCCGCGCGGTGGAATACCTGCTGGGCAGGGTGCTGGTCGTCGAAAACCTGGATCAGGCCGTGCGGTTGTTCAAAGGCTTGCAGTACCCGTTGCGCATTGTATCCCTCGACGGGGAATCCATTAACCTGGCCGGAGCGATAAGCGGAGGAGCGAAAACTGCGCAAAGCAACAGCCCTTTGCAGAGAAAGGGAGAAGAGCGTAAACTGGTTCAACTGCTCGAAGAATATCAGAAGGCGGGTAAATTAAACCGTGAACAGCGCCAGGAGCAGGGACGCTGGTTGGAAGAGCTGGATGTACAGTTGCTGGAGCTCAAAGGGCAGTGTCTGGAGGGCAAGCTGCAGTATGAAATGACTGATAAACAGCTGGACGATTTGAATAAGGAAAAAGAAGACTTAGATGCTGAACACTTGAGAACCTTACAGGGAAGCACGGAGTTGGAACAAGAAATCAACCACCTGGCCGGGGAGCTGGAAAACCTCCAAAGCCAGGCTCAAGCCGTTCGCGAAGAGAGTAAAGACATGGACGGACTCCTGGAAGGACTCCGGGAGACTATTGAAAAAACCCAGCGGGAACATGAAGTGAGGAAGGAAAGGCTGCGCTCGCTGGACCAGCAACTGAGCATGAAGGAAAGGGAATTGGAGAGTGCCAAAAACAACTTCCGTCAATTTAAACAGGTCAGGGATTCCTATCAGCAATCGGCTCAGGAAGCGGCCGGCCTCATCCAGGGCTTAGAAGAGGAGATTCTGCGCGAAAGCCGGCGCCAGGAGGAGCTGGAAGGAAGCCTCCGGGAAAGCGTGGCGGAACTCGATACGGTCAATGCCAGGCTCCAAGGCCTGGAGGAGGAAGACAAAAAGCAGCGCGGCCGCTTGAGCCGTATGCGCCGCGAATTGGGACCGGTAAAACAGGAATTGGCCGAACGGGAGAACCGGCTGCGGGAAGTGGAAATTGACGTGGCCCGGGCCGAGACCGAATTGGACGCCGCCCGCCGCCGTTGGTGGGAGCGGTTCAGCTGTCAGCCGCCCGCGGTTGCGGATGATATTCCCGATCCCATGGACCTGAAGAATTGGGAGCTGCAAATCGAACAGCTCAAGCAGGAAATTGAGATTCTAGGTCCGGTGGACCTGGAATCCATCCAGGAGTTTGCGGAAGTAAGCGCCCGCTGTGACTTCCTGGAAGCCCAGTATGAGGACCTCTGTACAGGCCGGGACTCCCTGCAGGCCCTGTTAAAAGAAACGGAAAAATTAATGGACCGGGAATTTGCACGCTTCTTCGTCCTGGCCAATGAAAGCATCAACCAGACCTTTTTAGATATATTTGGCGGGGGGGAGGCCTCCCTGCATCTCGAAAACGGAGCCGACCGCCTGGAATCCGGGGTAAACATCGAGGTGAAAATTCCCGGTAAAAAAATTCAGGCCTTAAACCTGTTGTCCGGGGGGGAAAAGGCCCTGACCTGCATTGCCTTTGTCTTTGCGCTGCTGCGCCTAAAACCGGTGCCTTTCTGCATACTGGACGAGATCGACGCTTCCCTGGATGACAGCAACCTGTTGAAGTTTACCGACTTTGTCAAAACTATGGCTGACGATATTCAGTTTATAATGATTACCCATCGCCAGGCCACCATTGAATCAGGAGAAAAAATATACGGCATCACCATGCCCGAAAAAGGAGTCTCATCGGTTTTGACCTTGAATTTGAAAGAAGCAGCGGAACTGGCTGGATAAAAGCAGGAAATGGAGTTGGACAAAGTGGGCTTATTTGATAAGTTTAAAGGCAAGAAGAACAACGAGGATAATCTAGAGGCGGTAGAGAAAGCGCAGCTCCTTTCGCCTGCCGTGGAGCCACAGGAAAGCGTTGCCGCCGAGCCGGAAAACCAAACCAGCGAAGCTGGAGGAAAACAGGGTTTTTTTGAAAAGCTTAAAAGCGGTCTGACCAAAACCAGGAAGAATATCACCGACAAGATCGAAAACCTGATCAAAAGCAGCAAGAACCTGGATGAGATGTTCTGGGAAGAACTGGAGGAGATACTTATCCAGGCCGATTGCGGGGTCAACGTTGCAGTTGACATGGTGGAAGAAATGCGGGCTACCGCCAAGAAGAATAAATGGGACGATCCCGCTCTGGTGATGGGCCTTTTACAAGAAGAGGTAGTGAAGCTCCTGGGCAGTGATTCGGCTCCCCTTGACATACCTTGTGATGAGCTGGCCGTTATCCTGGTAGTGGGAGTCAACGGTTCCGGGAAAACCACCTCCATAGCTAAACTGGCCTACCGGTTTAAAAGCGAGGGCCGCCGGGTCATTCTTTCAGCAGGAGATACATTCCGGGCCGCGGCCATCGATCAGCTACAGATATGGGCTGATAGGATCGGGGTGGAGCTCATAAAGCACCAGGAAGGAGCCGACCCCGGAGCAGTGGTTTTTGACTCTTTAAATGCCGCCCGGGCGCGCCGCGCTGATGTGCTCATTATCGACACAGCCGGGCGCCTTCAGAATAAAACCAATTTGATGAAGGAAATCGGCAAAGTCAGGAAGGTAATAGAAAAGGAGATCCCCACGGCGCCTCACGAAGTTTTGCTGGTTTTAGACGCCACCACCGGTCAAAATGCCATCAGTCAAGCGCGCATCTTTGAAGAAGCTACCGGGGTGAGCGGTATTATTCTGACCAAGCTGGATGGAACTGCCAAAGGGGGCATTGTCCTGGCCATAGCCAAAGACCTGGACATCCCGGTCAAACTGGTCGGCATAGGGGAGGGACTGGAAGACTTGCGTGGTTTTTCGCCGGATGTTTTTGCCCGGGCTTTATTTGAGCATTAATTAGATGACGTTGCGGAGGTATAAAGAGATGACTAAGATTGCTATTATAGGTGGAACCGGGGTTTATGCTCCCAAGCTTTTGGAAGATGTCCGTATGGTTGCCCAGAAGACGCCCTACGGCGATGTCGAAGTAGCGGTGGGAGGCTTTCAGGGAGTAGAGGCGGCTTTCATCGCCCGTCACGGGGCAGGGCACAGCGTGCCGCCTCATCTTATCAATTACCGGGCCAACATTATGGCTCTGCACATGCTGGGAATAGAGCGGATTATAGCAACTGCCGCGGTAGGATCCACATTCCACGAGTTTAAGCCCGGCCAGTTTGTTCTGGCCGATCAGTTTATAGACTTTACTAAAAACCGTAAAGCCACTTTTTATGAAGGCGGTGCGAGCGGAGTGATTCACTGCGATATGACCGTGCCGTATTGTCCGGCTTTGCGCGAGGCCCTGGCTAAATCAGGAGCCGAATTGGATCTGGTCATACATAACGGCGGTACTTACGTATGCAGTGAAGGGCCTCGTTTTGAGACGGCCGCTGAAATACAGGCGATCAAAATACTGGGAGGCCATCTGGTAGGCATGACCAGCGTTCCTGAAGTGGTCTTGGCCCGGGAATTGGGGATGTGCTATGCCAGCATCTGCCTGGTAACCAATTTTGCGGCCGGTATAACCACCGGCATCCTTACCCACAGTGAAGTTGTCGAGGTTATGAGAAAAAGCCTGCACAATATTCATTCAATCATTGTCTCCGCCTTGAAGCATATCAGCAGGGAGCGGGATTGCGACTGTGTTAGAAGCCTTCCCGACACCGGAGTCGGCCAATGATTGATACCATTGTTTACGAAGGAAATGATCTGCTGGTTCTCGATCAAAACCAGCTGCCGGATAATATTGCCTATCAGCACTGCACCGGGCTTGAAGATGTGGCGGAGGCTATACGCACTCTCCAGGTAAGGGGAGCGCCCCTGATCGGAGTCTGCGCGGCCTATGGAATGGCTATGGCCGTTGACCGCTACCGGGGCCCGGAAGAAGGGCTGGACGAGTATGTAAAACAGGTAAAAAAACGGCTGGCTTCGACCCGGCCCACCGCCGTCAACCTGTTTTGGGCCTTGGATAAAATGGAGCAGGTATTTATAAGCAACCGGGACAAGGAGCCGGACTATATTGCCCGCGAGATGCTCAAGGCGGCCCGTGCCATGCATGAACAGGATGTTGCCGTCAATCGCTCCATCGGTGAATGGGGACAGGAACTGCTTCCCCCCGGGGCACGGATCATGACCATATGCAATGCCGGGGCTCTGGCAACCTGCGGTTACGGAACCGCCCTGGGGGTGGTCCGCTCCGCCTGCCGGCACGGCAAACTGGATATGGTATGGGCCTGTGAGACCAGGCCGGTTTTACAGGGAGCGCGTCTTACTGTATGGGAGCTTATGCAGGACAACATACCGGTTACCCTCATAACCGATAATATGGCCGGATATGCCATGAGCCTCGGCAGGGTGGACGCAGTTATCGTGGGAGCCGATCGGATCGCGGCCAATGGCGATACGGCCAATAAGATCGGAACCTATTCCCTGGCGGTTCTGGCTGACTACCATGCTATTCCGTTCTATGTCGCTGCACCGCTGTCCAGCATTGATATAAAACTGGGATCGGGCGGGCAAATACCTATTGAACAAAGACATGATGATGAAATACGCTATATCCGTGGCACCCGCCTGAGCGTACCCCATGTGCCCGTATTTAATCCCGCCTTTGATGTAACTCCGCACCATTTGATAAAAGCCATAATAACTGAAAAAGGCATAATCAATCCACCCTACCATGAGAGTTTGCTGGCACTGTCCGGGGAGGAGGGTCGGTAATGAAATACCTTGAATTACGCCGGCAGGTTTTACAGACCGCGCAGGAGATCCTGGCGGCCAGGATGGTTACCGGAACCTGGGGCAATGTGAGCCTGCGGGTTCCCGGTGAAGAATTGCTGATTATCACCCCCAGCGGCATGGAATACGAAAAGCTGCAGCCCGAGGACATGGTCCTGGTCGATTTTGCACGACAGGTCCAGGAGGGGAGCTACCGGCCGTCCATTGAAACCCCTATGCATCTGGCCATATACCAAAACCGGCCGGATGTAAACGCCGTAGTTCACGTACACAGTCCCTATGCGAGCGCCTTTGCAGTGGCCGGAAAACCAATTCCGGTTATTTTGGAAGAAACCGCCCAGGCGGTTGGCCACATCGTCGAAGTAGTTCCTTACGCCCGTTGCGGCAGCAAGCGGCTGGCCAGCCAGGTAGTCGACACGCTTGGCTCATCCGGCCGGGCGGTACTGCTGGCCATGCACGGCATGGTCGGGGTGGGTAATGATATTAGAGATGCTCTTAAAGTATGCTATATCACTGAAAAAACGGCTATGGTTGCCCTGCTGGCCCGTCAATTGGGGCCGTTGCCCAGCCTGGAGCAAAAAGATATTGATTCTTTCAGACAGGGCTATCAGGGCTATTTGCAGAATCCCAAAGATGAATAGGCAAGGGGGAGGAAAGACTATGAAAACTCTGATAAAAAACTGTGCCATCCTGCCGATGAACCAGGAACAGCAGCGCATTGCCAACGGCTACCTGGTGGCGGAAGGGAAGTACATTAAGGAACTGGGGCCGGGAGGGGCTCCCGGCGGCGATTATGACAAGGTAATCGACGGCACTGACCAGGTGCTCATGCCCGGTTTAGTAAACACCCATACCCACGCTGCAATGACCCTGTTGCGCGGTTTTGCCGACGACCTTCCCCTGATGGAGTGGTTGGAGACAAAAATCTGGCCGATGGAGGCCAAACTCACCGGAGATGATATTTACTGGGGGACTATGCTGGCCATTGCTGAAATGCTGAGGTCAGGAACCACTTGTTTTGCGGATATGTACTTTCATATGGACCGGGTTGCCAGAGCGGTTGAAGAAACTGGCATGCGGGCCTCCTTGTGTCGCGGTATGATCGGAGTAGGCCCGGAAAATGAGATCGCTATCAGCAACAGCCGCGAGCTGGTGGAGACCTGGCACCGCCAGGCCGGCGAACGGGTAAATTTCCGTCTGGGGCCCCATGCTCCCTATACCTGCTCTCCCGAGTATCTAAAACGGGTGAATCAGCTGGCCGATGACCTGGGGGTAGGGCTTCATATCCACCTGGCCGAAACCCGGGATGAGGTTCAAACCATTGAACAGATGTATGGAAAAACGCCTACTGAATACCTATTGGATTGCGGGGTCTTGGAAAGGGAAGTTCTGGCCGCGCACTGTGTGTATGTCAATGAACAGGATATTGCCACCCTGCTTAAACACCGGGTGGGGGTAGCCCACAACCCCGAGTCCAACATGAAACTGTCCAGCGGCGTGGCGCCCATTCCGCAAATGCTGGAAGCGGGCCTGGCGGTGGGACTGGGCACTGATGGAGCCTCCAGCAACAACAACCTGGACCTGCTCCAGGAAATGCGCAGCGCTTCGTTTCTGCAGAAGCTGCATACCATGAACCCCACCTTTTTGCCGGCTTATCAAGCACTGGAGATGGCGACCGCCAACGGAGCCCGGGCTCTGGGACTTGAACAGGAGGTGGGCTGTCTAAAACCGGGAATGAAAGCGGATATGATTCTAATCAACTTGAATGCGCCGCATATGCTGCCCCTCTATGACCTGCCGGCCAATCTGGTCTATGCAGCCCAGGCCTCAGATGTCGATACGGTGCTTATCGATGGCCGGGTGGTAATGGAGAAGCACAAGATCACCTCTTTTGATGAAGAGGAAGTTCTGCGGCAGGTCAAAGCCTGCGCCCTACGCCTCGTGCAAGGCTAAGGAAGCAGGCTTTGAGAAAAGGGAGGAGTTGTACTAAGGACCTGGGTGGCGGGAGTGGTCGAGAAGAGTATCGCATGACAGCATTGTTCTATAGCCCCAGGGAAAAATAAACAGGGCGCTGCCGATGACCCCGGCTAACAAGGCCTGGGTAACTAAATCCTGGTTTTTTATCTCCAGCAGCACGAGTAAAGCTGAGAAGGCGATGATAAAAACCAGGGTCTTTATTTTCTGTCTCCGGCGCAGGGCGGGATCGCGGACTGTTTTCTTCTCCGTACCGGCCGGAACCCATTTATAGGTAACATAAAGGGTCGCCAGGAGCATAAAGGCTTCGGCTCCATACCTGACCGGCTCAGGCCAGGCCGGGATGGAGACCGCCACCAGAACAGCCACGGTCAGCCCACTGAATACCAAACAGCGCAAGAAGGTGTTCAGGTGCGGCCCGCCGGCCAAAAAACGAAAACCGGAGAAGCCTGCCATCACCAACAGGGCCGGGAGCAGGTAGCCGGTTGCGGCGGCAATAGCAATATATACACTGGTTTGCACGGTTTGCACCAGAATTATTTCTGCGGAATAAGCGTATACCTCGATTTCTTCATCACTTGCCTGCAAATACTCTCCCAACTGACAGGCGGCCTTTAAGGCCAGACTCCTCATCACGATTGGCACCTCCTTCCGGCAAGCTTATGATAAAAGTGGTTTTAGGCCGGGTTATAACTTCTATCGATCCGCTCCAGCTGTCAACAATCTGACGCACCTTATAGAGTCCAAAACCGCGTCCGGCGGAAGCGGCCGTGGTATAACCGGCGTCAAAGATTTTTTGGACATCTTCACTGGCGATCAGAGGGCCGTTGTTCAGAACGTATATCTTGTAAAACCCCTGCTCCTGCTTTATCTCCATCGCCATGCGCCGCTCGCTGTCCTTCTGCATGCAGGCTTCCAGGGCATTGTCCAGCAGATTCCCAATAATTAAACACAGGTCGCCCGGGGAAACCCCGATTTTGTCCAGAGGGCATTTAACAGCAATGTCAAAATGAACCCCTTTGACCTCGGCCACCTTTTGCTTGCCGTATAAGAGGCTGGTGATAGCCGGGTCGCCGGTGTTTAATATCTCGGTTAGCGGAGAAAAGCTGCCGGCAATGGAGTCAACATATTCACGGGCCTGGTCTATTTCACCCAGGGTGAGCATGGCCTGCAGGGCCTGCACCTGCCCGGTGTATTCCCGGTGATGGGTATGCAGCGCTTTGACCATGTCGTCCATCTGCTGCAGGTGGGATTTCAAGAGCCGACTTTCTAACTCCTTGCGGACGTTCATAAGGGTATGGCTGATGGAAATGATGGCAAACGCAGTTATAACCAGCATCGTGGCGTTAGCAAAGGGTGCAAACGCTCTTATGTTACTGATATCCTCACTAGAGCTGATAAATACTGTAATTAAACAGAGAAAAAACGTTTCTAGAAGTAAAGTGAAGATTATAATATAAGGATTATACTTATTCAAGCTGACCCACCTTTATTATTTAATCCAATATCATTCATTAAAAATTAGTTGCTATTGAAAAGACTATTCAAAAAATGCACTATTAAATAAACTGAAGTTCTTTTTTCTAACTATTACTAATGCTGCACTCATGAAAACTATCTTGAAAAACGCCATTAAAAGTTTCCCTGTTAAAGGGGCAATATTAAGGTTTAAAAATCTTCCAACCAGTACTTCAATAACCTCAATGAATAATAGAAGAACAATTCCAGTAACTGTTGCTGAAGTAATCTTCCAAATATTTTTCTGAGTCAACGCAAAACACATAATAATAATAGTTGCTGTGGTAAACATAGTATGAATGCCAAAAATAACACCCCAATGCCTAACTATGTAATTTACACATGAAGCAATTATACTTATTAGCAAAGCGTATTTGGGGTTGAACGTATCGTTAAATAAACGAAACCCAAGTAACAGGGAAAGAAAAATCTCCGGTATTCCTGTAACCAATACTATATAGAGAGGCAATGATTCTGCCATAATTTTCCGCCTTCATTCACAATCTCAAAATATTTGAAACACACTCAATACAGAAAAAAGTCTGAAACCTGATTACTTAACAGCCGAAATTCTTTTGTTTAAATTATTAATAATAAAGAAAGGATACCGTCATCTTTTTGAGATAAAGCGATATTTAACGGCATCCTTCAAGACTATTAGCGCCTTAACGTTTAAGACTAGAAGGTAGATTGGGTTCATAGTCTTTCCATACACTGTTTACACTAAATCCTGAAGCTGCCACAAAAGTCAGTACGGAGGCCAGGCTGGTGAGGCCCCATGCAACTAATTTTTTCATCATCTTCTGCACCCCCCTTCTAAGCAATCATACAATCTATCTACATAACCCAAGGCCTTATAGCCCCGGGGCGTGGTTAAAAAGCAGCTTGTAGCCAGCCCCATAAGCACTCCCTGGACTAACAGCCTCTGGTTATAGATTTCAAGGATAACACAGACAGTTGAGCAAAAAAGTAAAAATAATACCGTTTTGATCTTTTGTCGTCTCTTGTTGTCCTCATTTCGCAAAAGCCTGCCTTTTAAACCTGCTGGAACCCACTTGACTGTCACTATGCTTGCATATATAAAGCTCAGCACTGCGAAAGTATAAACCACCCATGCCGGCCAGGCGGGTAGGGCAATGGCGACCAGGGATGCAGTAAGCAGACCGGTAAAGAGGAGGCAGCGAGGGAAGATCTTCAACTGGGCGCCGCCGCTATACGAACGAAACCCGGCCAGAGCCAGCAAAACAAAAACGGCATTCCAGAACACTCCAAAGAACCAGGCGACTATCAGGTAGAGCGAAACCTGAATGATGATCCGCAAAGCGATTTCCAGCGAAAAGGCGTAGAGGTGAATCTGCATATCGCTGGCCTGTAGCGTACGCCCCATGTACCCCGCGGCGCGTAAAGACACGTTATGTAACAAAATGAACCATCCTCCTTAGCCAATTTAAAAGAAGACACTGGTATGGCGACATGTGTGAAGAATAGTTGCTGGCTTATGCTGCTGTTAATATTTCAGCTTAATTACATAATTTTCCTGCAAGGGTGCGCGAACTACCCGAAAATGAACTTAAATTGCGCCATTTGCGACATCAAATAGGCAATTTGGAGCATTTTCAGTTTTAGACAGGGATCATGCCTGAGAAGAATCAGAGGGTATGTTTTATGCATAAAACATGGCAGATCGGCTCATCATTACAGCAGTTTGAACACAGAAGGAGGAGAATGGCCCCCAATAGAATATTATTTAAAAAGCTTATCGGAGCTTAAGCGATGTTGTCCGGGTTTAGTTTCCCGGCAAGATCTTTGGCGGTTTTTTGATATAATCCTGTTTATTTGGAGTGTTTTTGCTCTTTTTGTCCCGGTTAAACTCCACCGTATTAAATCCAGGTCGAAAACTCGGGAGGGCGGTATAAACCCCTGGAACGATATTATAAAAGAAAAAGCACTGGTACCTTGGTGCGCCGTGGTACCAGTGCTTGCGCGTTTTTTCCGATAATCCGGTTAGCTGTCGTGGGTGGTATAGCCGCGATCCTGGGCCAGCATATCCAGGTATACGGTCTCGATATTGGCTATAAAGAGATCAGTGGGCGTCCCGGCGCTGCGTTCATCGTAGGTTTTTAAATATCCTTTGCATTTTTCACAGACGTAGACCCGGTAGGCCTTATCGTCATCAACCTTGAGATAATTTATCTCGCCGGGGGTATCATGGCCGCAGTATACACAGGCCAGGTACTGTACTTTCCATTCCGCGAAGCAGTGATCGCAAAACATAAGGCGCTGTCCGTCTTCAGGCTGCAGGCGGCTGAAGCTGGACTTGGCTCCGCATAGCGGGCAGATATTGGGAAACTGCCAGTAGAAGCGTTCATCGGCCAGATCTTCATAGTATGGTTCGGCCATAACCCGCAAATAGGGCCGCAAGGTATGATCCAGGGTGAATATGAACAGTTCCTGAGGAAATACGAACGAATCAGATAGTTGAGCCGCATAAGCCGGATCGATGGCCGGGCCCGGCTTAATCAGGCGTTCAAAGTCGATAGTGTCCTGCTTATAGATAAGCTTATCGATTTTGGACTCCACATCTTGGCGCTCTTGTTTTAAAAAGGATAGGAATCTTTGATAGCTGTCTTTAAACAGGGTCAAATCGATCTGGGGTTTAAACTGCTCCAAAAGGGGTTTGCGTGAATGATTTAACAGGCGAAGCAGCTCTTTCTTATCGGGCGAAAACTTTTTCTTCAGCCTCAGTGATTCTTCGTTTTGCCAGTTTTCCAGGCTTTTGAAAAACTCTACATATCCTTCGGGCAATTCTACAGGTAGTTGCCTGGTCATTTTTTCACCTCCGCAAGCATGTAGCCTGCTTATAGTATACTAATTAACTTGGGCAATGCAAGTCCCAATAAATAGGGCCTGCTAGCGCAATTAACACCGGGTCTGGAAAAAGAAAAAGGGGGAAAAAATCCCCCCTATTCCTTTAAAGATTATTCCGCATCGGCTTTTTTGCCATAGGTTTCTTCATACCAGATGGCATGATGATGCTGAGCCCAATCCGCTCTGACGGTGCCTTTCCACATGCCCCAGAAGGATTCGCCGGATCCGGGGTGGAAGGAGCCGAGG
>Ga0228535_1001035_pt1 | contig 54277 bp, 39 predicted proteins | sample SJ1metagenome_FD_168457 | JGI IMG/M metagenome (GOLD analysis project Ga0228535, IMG submission 168457) | Enriched culture of PCE-dechlorinating microbial communities from Ithaca, New York, USA - SJ1 | ecosystem: Engineered > Modeled > Simulated communities (microbial... > Unclassified | place... | reverse complement strand
GCGTGAGGGCAGAAAGAGAAGTGATGCATTGGCTCCTCCAGAGAAAGACTCTTCGAGTCTCTCTCTGGTGATACGCCCTAAACCCTTCGCGTTGCTTCACCGTTTCAACAAGCTTTGAAACACTACCAAACTATTCGATAGTCTTGTTTCTCAGTATATTCGTCGATACTTTAGTATAAGAATGAGCGGAATAGTATCGAACCAAGGGGAGGTCGTCCCCCAGACGGAAGAATCGGTAGAACCCAGGGAGCCCGAGGAATACCGGGTCATTCTGTTGAACGACGATTTTACGACCATGGAATTTGTTGTTTCCGTGTTGATGACGATCTTCCACAAATCCCTGCCGGAAGCCACCAAAATCATGGTGGACGTCCACCGAAAGGGTAAAGGGATAGTGGGAGAGTATAGTTACGACATCGCCGCGACGAAAATCAATCAGGTGCACGGCCTGGCGCGGCAGATGGGATTCCCCCTGAAGTGCACCATGGAGAAAGTGTAAGGTATGAAGGTCAGTCAGGAAGTACAGGCCATTTTCAACGCGGCCTATAACGAAGCCAAGCTCCGTAACCACGAGTATCTCACGCCGGAGCATATTCTCTACGCCGGGCTTTCTTTTGAAAAGCTCAGACTCGTCATGGAGGGCTGCGACGCCGACGTGGAGCAGCTCAGGCGGGGTATAGAGGCATATTTCGAGCAAAAGGTGCCGGTATTGCGGAGCAGCGCCGAACCAGTGCAGACCTCCAGTTTCCAGGCGGTGATAGAACGGGCTGTCATGCAGTCCCAGGCTTCGGGCAAGGACGAAGTGGAGATATCCGATCTCATCGTTTCCCTCTACGACGAGGAAAGAACCTATGCGGGCTACTACATGCGCAAGTTGGGCATCAAGCGGCTTCAGCTTTTGGAAGTGCTCTCCCACGGCATAGGGGAATTTACCGGCGAGGAAGCCGAGCTCCTGGACGAAGGCGAAGGGCGACCCGATCTGGAGGGACGGGACAAGCGCGGTCTCAAGCCAGGGCCGCTGGAGCGTTTTGCCACCGATCTCACCGCCCAGGCCGCCGCGGGTAAGTTGGAGCCGGTCATCGGAAGGGAGGCTGAGATCGAGCGTACGATCCAGGTGCTCTGCCGCAGGCTCAAGAACAATCCGATCCATGTCGGAGAGGCGGGCGTGGGCAAAACGGCGATCACCGAAGGACTGGCACAGCGTATCGTTGCGGGCAACGTTCCTCCCCTCTTGAAGGATTACACCATTTACAGCCTCGATATGGGGGCCCTTTTGGCGGGCACGAAATTCCGGGGCGATTTCGAAGAACGGGTAAAAAAGGTGGTGGACATCCTTCTTAAGAAGGAAAAGGCGATACTCTTCATCGACGAGATCCACACAATCGTCGGTGCCGGCGCGGTCACGGGCGGCTCCATGGACGCATCGAACCTGTTAAAGCCCGCCCTCACCTCGGGCAAGCTGCGTTGCATCGGCTCCACCACCTACGACGAGTACAACAAAATATTCGAAAAGGACCGTGCTCTTTCCAGGCGTTTCCAAAAAATCGACATAACCGAGCCGAGCCAGAGCGAGACGGTGGAGATTCTAAAAGGGCTGAGGCCGAAATACGAGGAATTCCACAGGGTTCACTTTTCGGACGACGCCCTCGAGGCCGCCGTGCGGCTCTCCGCCCAGTTCATCACCGAACGGAGGCTTCCGGACAAGGCGATCGACGTGATCGACGAGGCGGGGGCCAGGGCGAGGATAAGCGCCTTCAAGCTCGGACAGAAGGGGGGCGAAACACCTTCGGGCGAAGGGACTTCCAGCGAGGGGGCTTCCGGCGAGGCGCCCATGGGCGAGACTGTCGTGGATATCCAGGTTCCGGAAATCGAAACCGTGGTGGCCAAGATCGCGCGAATTCCCGAGCGTTCGGTCTCCTCCTCCGAAAAGGAGCGGCTCTCGGGACTTGAGGTCTCCCTAAAGCAGGAGGTTTTCGGCCAGGACGCCGCGATCGACGCGGTGGTGAGGGCCGTAAAGCGTTCCAGGGCTGGCTTCAGGGCTCCGGACAAGCCGGTGGCCAATTTCCTTTTCGTAGGCCCCACCGGCGTGGGCAAGACCGAGCTGGCCAGGCAGCTGGCCAAACAGCTGGGGGTCAGCCTGCACCGTTTCGACATGAGCGAATACCAGGAAAAACATACCGTCTCCCGCCTGATCGGCTCACCGCCCGGCTATGTGGGCTACGAGGAAGGCGGTCTTCTCACCGACACGGTCCGCAAAAATCCTCACGCCGTCGTCCTCCTGGACGAGATCGAAAAGGCTCATCCGGATATCTACAACATTCTCTTGCAGATAATGGATTACGCCACCCTCACGGACAACCAGGGCAGGAAGGCGGATTTCCGCAATGTCATACTCATCATGACCAGCAACGCCGGCGCCAGGGATGTGGGAAAGAACCTCATAGGATTCGGCGACAGAACTCTGAGCAATTCCGCCCTGGACGAGGCTGTTGAGCGGGCCTTCACCCCCGAATTCAGGAACAGACTGGACGCGGTGGTCCATTTCGGCAATCTGCCCATGGAGGTTATCGAGCGCATCGTCACCAAGGCGCTGGACGATTTCAACCTTCAGCTGGCCGAGAAAAAGGTCAGGCTGGTGGCGCGGGACTCGGTGGTCAAATTCCTGGCCGAAAAGGGTTATTCCAGGGAATTCGGGGCCCGCAATATATCCAGACTGGTGGAGGACAAGATCAAGTCCTTCTTCGTCGACGAGGTGCTCTTCGGACGACTTGAAAAAGGCGGCACCGCCGTGGCCGATCTGGTGGACGGGCAGATCGTGTTCAGTGTCGAGCCCCAGGCGACGGAAGTAGTGTTTGAAAAAGCGGAAGAACCAGCGGCGGTTCAGCCTTAAGCGTCGAGAATGATCCGCTTTCTGGGCAGGTTGGAAGAGCTGGGTATAGACAAAGACTACCGCTTTCCTCCTGCGGAAGAAGCTTCGCCGGAGGGTATTGTCTGCGCCGGCGGCAACCTTTCACCGGGCATGCTTATTTCGGCCTATAGACAGGGAATTTTCCCCTGGTATGGCGAAGACGAACCAATACTCTGGTGGAGTCCCAACCCGCGCTTTGCCGTCCTGCCCGAAACGCTGCACGTTTCGCGAAGCTCCCTTCGACTGCTTCGCAAGGGGGAATACGGCTTCAGCCTGGATCAACGCTTCAGGACCGTCATAGAAGCTTGCGCGAAGGTTCCCAGGCCGGGGCAGAGCGGCACATGGATACTCCCGGAGATGATCGAAGCCTATACGAGGCTCCATTCGCTGGGCTATGCCCATTCGCTGGAAGTGTGGAAGGAAGGCCTTCTGGTCGGCGGTCTTTACGGACTTAGCCTGGGGGGCGCCTTTTTCGGCGAATCCATGTTCAGCCTGAGCCCGGGGGCCTCCAGGGCGGGTTTTTTAAGCCTGGCCCTCTGGCTTTTCGACCAGGGCTTCCTCCTCATCGATAGTCAGGTACATACTCTCTATGTGGAGACCCTGGGCGGCGTGGACCTGCCCAGGGGCAGTTATCTGGCCAAACTAGGCAAGGCCTTGAGCCTGCCCGACCGGAGGGGAAACTGGTCCGGGCTGTTCCCGGGTTTTCCCGGTTCCGGGGCGAAAAACAGGGAAGCCCAGGTACGGACGTAGAATAATTATTGTTTTTTTCATAGAGTGCTATGCATGGCAGGTAGTGTAGGACGATGAAAGTATTATTTGTACAGCTGCCCGTTCAAGACCCCGGGGGCGAAGACTCCAAAGCGAACGTACCGCTCGCAGCCGGCTACCTGGCAGCCTACGCCGAATCCATGGGCATCCTTTCCCGCTCCCAGTGGAGCATTCTCGATGGAACTATCAATGCTTACGGCTCGGATACTGCGATTACCGAAGCGATTGTCGCCTCCGAGGCCGATTTAATCTGCTTTAGCCTCTATGCCTGGAACCTGGAACGAAGCCTCTTTATCGCGGGCAAGGCCAGGGAAAGGTTGCCCAGGTCCCGGTTTATCGCCGGCGGCCCCGAGATAGCCGAGGGTATGCCCATCATGGACAGATCTCCCTTCAACACCCTTGTGGCTGGCGAAGGGGAACTCGCCTTTGCCGAGATTCTTCGGGATATGGAAAAGCATCGCCCCTTAGCCCGGCTCTACAAGGCGAAGGAGCTGCTCGATCTTTCCACCCTTCCCAGCCCCTACCTCATAGGGGCCCTCCCCTTGCTCAAGGACAAGCCGGTCCATATCGAAACCTTGAGGGGCTGTCCCTATCGCTGCGCCTATTGTTTTTACGGCAAGCAATATCCGGTCTTGCGGCGTTTTTCCGAGAAAGATGTCATTGCGTTGATTCGTCAGGCTTCCCAGACCGGGGTTTCGGAAATATATCTCATGGACCCTTCGTTTCAATACGGAGACAGGGCGGCGGACATGCTTAAGGAGATCGCCCAGGTCAATACCGCCGCTATCCCCATCCACGCCGAGCTGCGACTGGACATGCTGGACGATGGCTTCGGCTCCCTGCTCAAAGCCGCCGGCGTAGCCTCCATCGAGGCTGGGCTCCAAAGCACCAATCCTAAAGCTTTGGAAGCGGTGGGCAGAAAAATGGACAAGAAGGACTTCGCCCGGGGAGCCGAGATTCTTCAAAAGCAGCGTATCCAGGTCAAAACCGGCCTCATTCTTGGCCTACCCTTCGATGGGTACGAACAGGTTATCGAAACCTTCGATTTCTTGGGCATGCAGGGGCTCGGCCAGGAAGCCGAGCTGTATCCCCTCTCCTTTCTCCCCGGCACCGACGCCAGGGAAAGGGCGGACGAATGGCGCATGTCCAGGATGGAGCTGCCCCCCTACTGGGTGACCAGCAACGACTGGATATCCGGGGATGACATGGTGGACGCCATATCTGCCTTCGAGGAAAGCTTCGACGTGGAATGGGCCTCGCCCCCGGCTCCGCATTTCGGCGCTGAAAAGGGAGGGTTCAGATCCTTCATCGACACGAGGAAGCTGGAAAACATAGATTGGATGCGACTCAACCCCGGAAAGCTCGCTTCCTCGGTCACCCTACTCGCCGACGCCGACGACCCGGAAAGCCTGTCCAGGCTTGTCAGGGCCGCCAGGGATTTCAGAAGGGACAATCCTTACAGTCTCTACCAGATCGTGCTCTGCAGCGAGACGCGGATTCCTTCGGAACGCCTGGTGGAGCGGATCCAGGACGCATTTATCTTTCCCGATCACTATTACGAGTTGTCCCACTACTTCTCTCCCGATCCCCAGGAGGGCTACCAAGTTCGGATGTTCTTCGCCACGAAGAATTTTTCATTGGCCTACAGGGCTATCGAAGAAGCCCAGGACCTGGAGACGATGATCCTGATATCGGGAAAGGGCGGCTATAACGCGGACAGGCTCTATGAACTTCTTCCCTATGTCGTTTTCGACAGGGAGAAGATTCCCTTCGACAGACTCTACCAGCTTCTGGGCCTCTACGCGGACTTTCCTCATATGCTCATCGAGGCACCCGAAGACCTGTTCTAAACCGGTTTTTCTGATTCTTCCATCGGCGAGGGCAACGGAAACCCGGATACCCGGCTAAAAGGAGGACGGCCGCGGGCCGGGCTTTAGTACATTGCCTCCAAATCGGCTTTGGAAGCGCAGTCCCCCGTCCTCAGGTACTCCCTGATATTGGCGATGGTCTGATCCACCGCCCTGGCGCTGGCCTGGTGGGTGGAGCCTCCCACATGGGGCGAAAGAATCACGTTCGGAAGTTTGTGGATGGGGTAGCGGGAGGGAGCCCCGGTCCTGCCGCCCTGGGGGTAGGTATACCAGGCGTCGATGCCGGCGCCGAGGAGGATTCCGTCCCTCAATGCCAGATAGAGACCCTCCTCGTCGACTATGGGGCCCCTGCCGACGTTGACCAGGAACTTGCCTTTCATCCCCGCCAGGAGCTCCTTGCTGAGCAAACCCTGGGTGAGATTGGTGGCGGGCAAGGTTACGAAGACGATTTCAGCCTCGTCCAGGGCGGTTTTCAAATCCCCTGCCACCCTGTCGAAGCCATCGGGGACAGCCTGCCCGCTCCTTCTCCTCCAGCCGATTACCTCGCAGGAAAAAGCCTTGAGCAGCCTTGCCAGGGCCTGGCCTACCGCCCCCGTGCCGAGGATGGCGCAGGTCTTGCCGTAAATGCTGTTCCAATTATCCTCCGCCCCGGCCTTGACCCAGAATCCGTGCCAAAGTTCCTTGCTCAAATCGTTGTGGTACTCAACGATCCGCCCGTAATAGGCGAGACAGAGAGCCAGGGCCTTTTCAGCCACGTCGAAGGCGTTGGCGTGAACGTTGAATACTTGAACGCCCCGCTCGCGCAGTTGAGCCAAGGGCAGGTGATTGATGCCGGTGAAGGACTGGAAGATGCCTTTGAGTTTCGAGCTGGCCAGATACGCGTCCCGGGGCAGGTTACCCGCCAGCATGAGGTCGAGGTCGGAAACCTCGGGCGAATCGGGCTTCAAACCCAGGGAAAAGCGGTGATCGGGGAAATCCTTCGCCAGGGTTTCCAGCCCCTTGTCCCATATCGAGCGCAGGGGCATAAAAGAACCGAAATGCATCCTTGCATCACCTCCAGGTTGGATAGCTGGGCACAGAATAGAGTTCCGCCGCTTTCTTGGCAAGCCTTCCCCGCCGGCATATTCGGAATGTTAGGTGAGCCTGGGAAAAATGTGATATAGATTAGCAAAGGGATTTTCCGCCGGCCTTATCGTGCCGATACATATAAGGACAATTCCTGTCTATATGCCGTATCCAAGGAGAGCCGCACGAATGAGAGTTACCGAAAGGCTTCGACGCCTGAGCTTATACGCTGCGCTGGCGGCGTTGTTACTGGTCACGGGCTGCGCGAGCGCCCCTTTAGCCAAGGAGACGAGCCTCACCGACCTGGTCGTCGCCGGGGATATCAACGCCATAAAAAAATTCTATGCGAACCAAGAGCAGCTCAACCAGAGGGATGCCCAAGGGCTTTATCCCCTGCACTACGCGGTGCAGCGCGGCGATCCGCAGATAGCGGAGATTCTCATCGTCCTGGGAGCCAAGCCCGATGTGACCGACCCTGCGGGGAAAAGCCCTCTGCGCTATGCCGTCGATAGGAAACAGCCGGCCATGGCTTCGATGCTGGTGGATCGATCCGCGAATCCTTTCGTCGCCGATGCCTCAGGATCTACCCCCGCCGACGCGGCGTTACTGGCCGGCCCGGAAATGATCCGGGCTGTATTCAATACCAAAAACATCAACTCTTCGGGCCAGGACGGCAGAACCGTCCTCCATGCGGCTTCGGACAAGCTAATGGTGAACGAGGTCGGGGTACTCCTGGATCTGGGCGCTTCGGTTCAGACCAAGGACAGGGCCGACAGGACCGCCCTCGATCTAGCCCTCCTCTACCCCGACAAAAAAGAAGCGGCCATGATAGCCGAAAAACTTATTCTGCGCGGAGCCAGTCCCTCTTTCCCGGAATTCGCCTGGTTCGCCACCACGGTGCGCTCCACGGATTTCAACACTGTTCGGTTCAGCAACGGCAACACGCCCCTGCATGAATCCATTTCCCGCTTCCAGTTGGGCTTCGCGGATTTCCTGCTCTCCCGGGGACTCACACCCAATATCAAGAACGTGAACGGCGATGCCCCGCTCCATATGACGGTGAGGACGGGTTGGCTCGAAGGGGCGGAAATTCTGCTGAAGAACGGCGCCGATCCCGATATTCGGGACGCAAAAAGCAACACCTCCCTGCATCTGGCTTCGCCTCCCACGGTTCGGCTCTCCATGACCAGGCTTCTTCTGCGCTATAAGGCCGACCCCTCCCTCAAGGATCTGGAAGGCAATACGGCGCTTCACAAAGCTGTCAAGCTCGCCTACGAACCCCTCATCGTGGAGGAACTCATCAAGGCGGGCACGCCGGTGAATTCGGCCAACCTCGAGGGCGACACACCCCTCATGATCTGCGTCAAGGCGGGTAATTACCAGTACGCCGACGCGCTCATCACCGCCGGTTCCGATGTGTTCCTCCGCAATCTGGCGGGGGAAAGCCCCCTTTCCATCGCCGTGGGACGGGGACGAGAGGCGGTGGACAAGATCGTGCTCGAATCCAACGTCAACAACCGGGACAACCTGGGCAACAGCGTCATCGCCACCGCGGTGGGCATGAAGGGTTCGCCCGAAGTTATCTCCCTCATCCTGGCCAAGGGCGGGGATCCCAACACAAGGAACAACTCCGGCGACAACGCCCTCCACGTTGCGGTGCGGTTCAATCTCGCCCAGCAAGGGTTGTTGCTGCTCAACGCCAAGGCCGATATTTTCGCCTCGAACTCCACCAATGAGACCCCGGTATTTTTAGCCCTTGCCGCCAAGGATGGCCCTTACGATTGGTTCTTCACCCCCGCGGTCATCACCGCCCGGGACTCCAATGGCGATACGGTCGGCCATCTCGCGGCCCGCAGGGACCTGGCGGACGGCTTGGATTATCTGCGCGGCAAGGGCGCGGACCTGGAAGCCGTGAACGCCGCCAAGGAGACGCTGCTCCATGCCGCGGTCAAAACCGACGCCGCCGAGGCGACAAGGTACCTGATCGCCAACGGCGCGGTGCTTTCCGCCCGGGATGGCAACGGCGACGCTCCGCTGAACACCGCCGTGCTCTCCGGAGCCAAGACCTGCCTGCAGGTTCTCGTGCTTTCCGGGGTGGATCTGGATGCCAGGAACTATACGGGCGAAGCGGCATTGCACCAGGCGGTGCGCAAACAGAACAAAGAATTCGCCTCCTATCTGGTGGACCGGGGAGCTTCCCTGGAAGTGCGGGATAATCGTGGTTTCACCCCCCTGGCCGCGGCGGCCCGGGAAGCCCAAACCCAGATCGCCCAATACTTGATAAAGGCCGGCGCCTTCGTGGATGCCCGGGATTACGCGGGTTCAACGCCGCTTTATCAGGCTGTGGATTCGGGACAGTTGGACCTCATCCGCAGCCTCGTACAGGCCGGCGCCGACATATTGGCCAGAAACGCCGCCGGCGATTCGGTGCTCCTCGCTTCGCTCAAAAAAGGCCTGGGCGTGATGAGGGAGATACTCGGCAACTCCACCAAGGATAAGGCGGACTCGGAAGGAAAAACACCCCTGCGGCACCTGGTGCAGGCGAGGGCCTCCATGGACGCCCTCAAGCTCGCGATCTCCGCGGGCGCCAATCCTTCCAGCAGGGACCGCTATGCCGATACTCCCCTCCATGCCGCGATCCAGCAAAAGGATATGGATACCGCCGCCCTCCTCCTTTCCTCGGGCGCCGACCCCTTCGCTCCCAACTATCAGGGTTTGAGCCCCATTGCCCTGGTGCTCGCCGAGAATTCCGAACCCACCTTACGAAACTTCGTGGGGGCGGCGGGGTTGGAGACTAAGGATTCGATGGGCGAAGGCTTCCTGCACTACGCGGTGCGGGCGGGCAAGGCCGATGCGGTCAAGATTCTCCTGAGCCTGGGCGCGAATAAGGCCGCCCGAAACAACGCCGGCGAAACGGCCAAGGATGTGGCGGTGGCAAAGGGCATGGGCGCCATTCAGGCGATGTTCTAAAAGCTACACTGTCTTGGGCATTGATAAAAGTCGTCGGACTTTATCAATGCCTCCAGTACTGATTATGAACTTTCGGAGCGCCGCGTCTTTCAGCCGCCGCATTCCGAAAGTTCATCTTTTTCCCTCAATTTTTCCAGTGCCCGTTCTTGAATTTGCCTCACCCTTTCCCTGGTGATTCCCAGCACTTTGCCAGTCTCTTCGAGTGTATGGGTCGACTCGCCTGAAAGACCATAGCGAAGTTTTAAAATGGTGTTTTCCCGGGCGCTCAGGCCCTGAAGCACGCAGTCGAGCACTTCTTTCAAGGTGGTTTTAAAAACCTCGGAATACGGATCGACGGTCGAATCGTCGCGTATCAGTTCGGAAAGGGAGGTGGAATTATCCCCGTCCATGACCGAATCGAGGCTGGCCGTGCTTTGGGAGAACTCCATAACCTTGATCAGTTTTTGTCGGCTCATGTTCAGCCTGTCGGCGATTTCGTCCAGCCCCGGGTCGCGGCTGAGTTCCTGGGTGAGCTGCCTCGCGGTGTAATAACACTTTCGAATGATATTGAGCATATGAATGGGGATTCTTATCACCCTTCCCTGATCGGCCAGGCTTTTTATTATTGCCTGCCTGATCCACCAGGTGGCATAGGTCGAAAAACGGTAGCCCCTACTATAATCAAAACGCCCCACCGCTTCCAAAAGTCCGATATTCCCCTCGTCGATCAAATCCAAAAGACCCAAACCCCGATGCTGATAGCCCTTGGCGATCGATACCACCAACCTGAGATTGGCCTTCACCATTTTCTGCTTGGCGTCGGTTAAGCGCCGTTCGGTTTTCTGTATTTCGCGCTTGCTATCGATCGGGTCGTCGGCGTTTATCGCTTGCGCCCGCAGAGCCTCCAGCCCGGAAACAAGCTCGCTTATTTCTCTTCCGAGCCTTTGCTCCTCGACGGCGTCGAGCAATTCGATCTTGGATATCTGATAGAGGTAAAGGGAAAGCGGATCCTGTTCTTCCGACTCAGCTTTATCCCGTCTGGCTGTTTTACGGCTTTTATAGGGGATATGATCAGGATTCTTCGGTTCAAGACTGCCGCGAGAGCTCGAAACATCGTCATACGGCCTGAGCTGTATCATATTCGTTCGGCCCTTACTTTTGAAAAAGCGAATTACGACGCGCCGCCGGGCTGCCCGCGAACGCCGCGAAGCTCTGCTTGTTGTACAATACCACCACTGGGAGGAAAAATAAAGAGCTATTATATAGTGTCAGACCCTATTTATCTTTCGGGCTCGCCTCACGCATAGTAACATAAGCGGAATTAAAAAGGCCTTTGTACCATCAATCCCTGGGCGCCAAGGCCGGGTCTATGGGCTGGCCGTTTCGGAAAACAAAGAAATAGGCGATGGGGGAACCGTCTTTGGCATCCAGCCCTATTCGGCCGATTTCCTTCCCGGAGTTCACCTGATCCCCTGTTTTCACGTAAAGGACTTCGTTGCCGCCGTAGACATAGACATAACCGGACTTGGCTTGGACGAAGGCTACCTGGTTAAAACCTCTGGAAGGTCCGGCGGAGACAACGGTTCCCGAGGCTATTGTCCGGGCCGACTCGCCGGGGGCCACCTTGAACATAATCCCTTCGAGTTTGCCATCCAGGTACATGGCCTGCCCCCTCGCTGGCCATTCAAGGTTAGGATCCACCACCTTATCCTGGGTTTTTACAGGGTCGGGCATGGGTACGGCAACCTGGGCCTTGGGCGAAACGGAGGCGGGTTGCTGCGCCAGAGTCGTGCTTGGGCTGGCGGTGGATTGGGGTGTTGCGGATTGGGGTACGGTGGATTGGGGCGCGAAGCTCGCGATGGTGGTGCTTGACGAGGGGCTTGTTGCGGGCTTGGCTGTGCTGTCAGTCGGCTGATTGGGAGTATCAGCCTTGACGATCGCCCCCTGGGGAGGCGGAATCAAGTTGCTATCCACCGTGGATCCGTCTTTTCGCCCTGGGATGACCAGGATATCGTCGACTTTCAGGACATACGAACTGTTGAGCTTGTTCGCCGAAAGCAGCTCCTGCAGGCTGACACCATATTGCCGCGCTATGCCGTAAAGGGTTTCACCCTTGGCCACCCTGTGGACCGATGGGATTATAAGTATCGTTCCTATCCTCATCTTGGTCGGATCGGTGATATTGTTGGCCGCCGCCAAGGCTTCGTAGGGGATATTGTATTTTCTCGAAACCGAATAAAGCGTTTCGCCTTTGGCCAAGGTATGGTTGGCCGTCTTTCCCTCCGCCGCGGCGAGAAGGGCGGCGGAGAATAGCAAAAACACCACCGTTATGCATACTGTTGCGCGTCGTCTCATATGTCTTTTTGGTTTATCGGCAAAAAGCCATGGGTAGTTGAGGATAATCCGGCCCGAGGTTGGTGTCGTTGTCTGCGCCGATTCCGCTGCCGATGAATTCGCAATGCCAGGATTGGCTCAATTTCCGGTTTGGCTGATCGTTCCGCCGCCTCATCCCTTTTCTTTTTGGCGCTAAACGGATAGTATTAACTATATTTATCTTAGGAGATCAGGAACAATGTCGGATCGCTCCCCCCTCCATAACGCGAGATTCGCTTATATTCCTAAAATGCCCGAAATTCTCGGCTCTTCCCTCGCTTCCATCGAAGCCGTTCCCGTATCGGTTGTGGAACCCGCCCATGACAAGGAGGCGCTTAAGAAAATCTTCGCCCACAGCTACGGAAAGCCCGCGATACGATTCAGCGCCGGCAGCAATCCCTCCTCGAACAAAACGATGACCCTCGGGGTGCTACTCTCCGGAGGACCGGCCCCGGGAGGGCATAATGTCATCGCGGGACTTTTCGATGGCTTGAAAAAAGCCTCGCCCAATTCCAGGCTTATCGGGTTCAAAGGCGGCCCGGGAGGCCTGGTGGATAATAAATACCAGGAAATAGACGCCGCCTTGGTGGATTCCTACAGGAACACCGGCGGTTTCGATATGATCGGTTCGGGCAGGACCAAGATTGAGAGCCCCGAACAGTTCGCGAAGTCCCTCTCGGTAGCCCGGGAACATTCATTGGACGCTCTGGTCGTCGTGGGCGGGGACGACTCCAACACCAACGCGGCCCTTCTGGCCGAGTACTTCGCCTCCCACGGGGAGGCCATCGCTGTCGTAGGCGTCCCCAAAACCATAGATGGGGACCTCAAGAACGAATGGATAGAGGCCTCCTTCGGATTCGATACGGCAACGAAAGTCTATTCCGAACTAATCGGCAATATATGCCGGGACGCCCCCTCGGGCAGGAAGTACTGGCATTTCATAAGGCTGATGGGCCGTTCGGCCTCCCATATCGCCCTTGAATGCGCCCTGCAGACCAGGCCGAACGTAGCCCTGATCTCGGAGGAGATAGAGGCGCGCAAAACAAGCCTGTCGGCAATCGTCGAGACCATTGCCGCTTCCGTTGCCGCCCGGGCCGCCGGCGGCGAGAATTTCGGCGTCGTCCTCATTCCCGAAGGTCTCATAGAATTCGTACCCGAGATGAAAGTTTTGATCGCGAACATCAACGAGCTGCTCGCCCGGGACGCCGAAGCCTTTAAAGCCCTGCCCTCCCTGGAAGCCCAGGTAGGTTTCGTCGCCGAGCAACTGCCCGGAGAGTCCAGGGCCCTCTTCCTCTCCCTTCCCGCGGACATCCGCGCCCAGCTCTGCTGGGACAGGGATCCCCACGGCAATGTCCAGGTTTCCAGGATAGAAACGGAAAAACTCCTGGTGGCCATGGTCAAGGAAAGGTTGTCGGCGATGGCCGCCCAGGGAACCTACAAGGGCAAGTTCGACTATCAGACCCATTTTATGGGTTATGAAGGCAGGTGCGCTTTCCCGACCAACTTCGACGCGGATTATTGCTACTCCCTCGGTTTTACCGCTTTTCTCTTAGCTCTCAATGGACTTTCGGGCTACATCGCTTCGATACGCGGGCTCGCCGCTCCCGCCTCGGAGTGGGTTCCCGGCGGCATACCTCTGGTCTCCATGATGAACATCGAGCGCCGCCACGGCGCCGATAAACCGGTGATCAGGAAGGCTTTGGTGGAGCTCGAGGGCAAGGCGTTCAAGCGTTTCGCTTCGCAGCGGGATCGGTGGTCCAAATCTTCGGATTACAGATTGCCGGGAAGTATTCAGTATTTCGGCCCCCCCGCGGTGACGGATATGCCGAGCATCCTTTTGCAGATAGAAGGGAAATGAGCGTATGAAAAGAAGATTATTCCTTATCCTGGTCCTACTCGTTTTCGCCATGGCCGCCTTCGCTCAGGACATAGCCACGGCTGAGCAATTCTTCGCCAAGGTGTCGGATCGGTATGCGGAAATCTACGATTACGAAGCGGCCATACAGATCAGTTCCAGCGGGCAGATCATGCGCGGCAAGCTCTTCTTCAAGTCGCCCTCGCTTCTTAGAATCGATTTCACCCAGCCGGCGGACCAGGTGATCGTCTTCGATGGGGAACGCCTGGTGGTCTATATACCCCAGTACAGGGCGGTGCTTCAGCAGGAAACCGGAACCGCCGGTCTGGGCGCCGCTTCGGTCGCCCTCGCATCCAGGGAGGGCCTTTCCATGATGAAGCGCAACTATACCATAGCCTGGGAAAAATCCCCGCCCCAGGCCGAGCCTCTTGACGCAGGATCGGGGGAGATGGTCCACCGGCTCCTGCTGACCCGTAAGACTGTCTCCGAGGGGTTCAAGACCGTCCGGATATCGGTTTCGGAATCCAGCCTTCTCATGGTGCGTCTCGAAGGATGGACGGTGGCGAACGAAAAAATCTCCTTCGATCTCTCATCCATGAAGCTGAATCAGAAAATTCCCGCCACTCGATTCTTATACGACGCTCCCGCCAGCGCGAATGTATATAACAATTTCCTGTTTCAATAAGGGAAGGTGAGATAGCCGGGATGGCGAAGATCGGTTCGATTTTACAAGAAACTCGTCTCTCCAAGGGCCTTACGCTGGACAGCATAGCGGAGGAAACGAACATCAGCGCCCGTTTTCTCTTCAAGCTTGAAAACGACGATCATACGGGCTTCCCCGGAGAGCCATATATCATCGGCTTTATCAGGAATTACGCGGAATACCTGGGCCTCGACGCCGAAGCGCTGGTCGCCCGGTATAGATCCAGGGATATTCCTCCAGAGCCGATGCAGATCGATGGCGCGGATAATGCGAGGATTGCTCCCGCCTCCGATGCCAAGCCGACCGGGACCAGCCAGCAGGCGGCTCCGGACGAAAAAGGCGAGGAATCGGGCATTTCGGAAAAATCCGGAACTCCCGGCCCGTCGCGAAAGAGGCGCAGGCCCCAAGGCGCCCCGGCGCCCCAGGAGGGAACCGAGCTTTCCCGGGATACTCCGAAACAAACCGATAAAACCGAAGCCCCGCTTCCGCGAAGCGCTTTGAGCGAAACCCAGCCCAGCCATCGAGGGCCTTCTCTGCCTCCGCTGCGGACCATCGTGGTGGGGAGCCTCGGAATCCTCATAATCGGCGTGGCGATAGTGTGGATTATCGCCGGCGGAAGACTTAAGGGAAATCTCGTCGACAAGAATGAGGGACCTGTCTCGACGGAGTACAAGGTCGAAGGCGGGGATTTTCAAAAACGTCTTTACCCGGGGGACAGTCTCCTCATTCCCTTCGCCGAGGATGTCTATAGGATCAGCCTTGGAAACATCGGCGAGGCGGTTATTCTCGAAACCCCCTTCGGTACGAAGGAACTTCGCCTGGGCGAGTCGGCCGAACTCGATCCTGACGCCGACGAAGTTCCGGATATTCTTGTGGTGGTTAACGATTTCCAGAAAGATCGTCCAGCTTCGGGCGCGCTGCTCCGGGTAAGCTTCTCCGACCAAGTCGTCGCAGAAACCGAAGGTTCGGGCGAGGTGACCATACCCCGGGAAGCCGCGGTCCCGCCGCCCGGAAATACCCGGGATACGGTGATTCTCCGCTCGACCAGGGGCCCCTACCCCTTTATCGTACAAGTAAGTTTTCGCGGCAACTGCCTCTTCCGTTACGAAGCCGACCGCAAGGAATGGGTGGAGAAGTATTACACAAAGGGAGAGAGCATCAATATCAATGTCACCAACGCCCTCACCCTGTGGAGTTCCAACGCCCAGGCGGTCAAACTCACCGTTCAAGCCTCGGGAGGCAGGAGCGTCGATATGGAAATCGGCGCCCCGGGGGAGATAGCGGTAAAACGATTAGCCTGGTCCAGGGCGGACAGCGCGACCTGGACTCTCATTTCATCCGAACTCGACTGAGGTCAGCTTTGAAGTTTTTCATCGATCATCACGGCTGCGCGAAAAACCAGGTGGACGGCGAGGAGCTGGCTGCCCGGCTCGAGGCGGCCGGTCATAGTTATGTCCCCTCGGGGGATGAAGCCGACTGCATTATCATAAACACCTGCGGCTTTATCGAATCCGCCAAAAAGGAATCCATCGATGCGGCGCTGGCGATCAAGCATTTCTGGCCGGACAAAAAAGTGCTGATCGCCGGATGCCTGGCCCAGCGCTATCCCGAAGCCCTCATGACGGAGATGACCGAGGCCGACGGGGTTTTGGGCAACGCCGACCTTTCCCTGGCCCCCCAGGCATTGCGAAACCTGGAGCAAGGACAAAGAAGCAGTATCGTCGTGGAACAGCCCCGGGAGATAGCCTTTGGCTATTATCCCAGGAGGAGGCTGTTCGATTATCCCGGCTCGGCTCACCTCAAGATCACCGAGGGCTGCGACAACCGTTGTTCCTACTGCGCGATTCCACTCATCAGGGGCAGCCTGCGCTCCAGAAGCATGGAGGATGTGGCCGCCGAACTCGAATCCCTGGTCGCCAGGGGTATTTTCGAGGTCAATCTCATCGGGCAGGATCTGGGCGCCTACGGCAGGGACAGCTCGGGAGAAAGCGACCTCGTGCGCCTCCTCGAACGGCTGGAGCGGGTCGAAGGGGATTTTCGGCTTCGCGTGCTCTATATCCACCCAGACCACTTTCCCGAAGGTTTGCTGGATATCATGTCCTCCAGCCGGAAAATTTTCCCCTACTTCGATCTTCCCTTTCAGCACGCTTCGGAAAAAATCCTTAGGGCGATGAACCGCAAGGGGTCGGCCCGAATTTATCTCGAACTCGTCGAGCGCATCCGAAAGACATTGCCCGAGTCCATGATCCGCTCCACCTTCTTGGTCGGTTTTCCGGGGGAGTCGGAGGAGGATTTCGCCGCGCTGCGGGGATTCCAGCAGGAAGCTTCGCTGGATTGGCTGGGCGTGTTCAGCTATTCCAGGGAAGAGGGCACGCCGGCCTATTCGATGAAAGCCAGGGTACCGAAAAAGTTGGCCGAAGCGCGCAAAGCCTCTGTTGAGGCCGCGCAAGGGCCCATAACCGACCGACGCCTGCGACGATTCATCGGCAAGGAGATCGAGGTGCTGGCGGAAGAGGCTGTGGAAGGATCGGCGCTCAGCCTCGCCAGGGGATGGATGCAGGCGCCCGACGTGGACGGCCTGACCCTGGTCAAGGCAAAGCTCGAACCAGGGACCAGGGCGATGGTGCGGATAAACGCGGTCAACGGCGTCGATTTTGAGGCCCAGCCGCTTGCCGCCGACGAGGCAGGGAAGCCGTGACGGAACAGGATAAACTCCCGCCCTACCTGGCCTGCCTCAATCCCGAACAGCTCAAGGCGGTACTTCACGAAGGCAGCCCCTTGTTGATTCTGGCGGGAGCGGGAACGGGCAAGACCAGGGTGATAACGACAAAAATCGCCTATCTGGTCAAGGAACGGGGCATCAGCCCGGAATCCATACTGGCGGTCACCTTTACGAACAAGGCGGCCAGGGAAATGCGGGAGAGAGCCGCCCTTTTGGAAGCCTCCTGCGAGCGGGCGGTGATACGTACCTTTCACTCCTTCGGCTCGTGGTTTTTGCGGCGCAACGCCCAGGCGCTGGGCCTCGACTCCAATTTCGTTATCTACGACGACGAGGATTCGGCTTCCCTCGTACAGGCCATACTGCCCAACCTAGGCAAGCCCGAGTGCAGGCGCTACGCCTCGCTCATCGCCAGGGCCAAGGACTATGGGCTCGAGCCGGACTCTCCCAGCCTCGCAAGTCTCATCAGGGACGATGATCTCAGAAGGGTCTACTCCCTCTACGAGGAAAGATTGCGGGGAACGGGCAATGTGGATTTCGGCGACCTCATACGTTTGCCCGCCAAGATATTGGAAAAGGATGAAGCGATAGCCCGGCGGACAAGGCAGCGCTTCAGAGTGATATTGGTCGACGAGTACCAAGATTCGAACGTAGCCCAATTCCTCCTCCTCCAGCGGCTTTTCAGCCCGGCGACCTATCTCTGCGTCGTGGGGGATGACGATCAATCCATCTATAGATTCAGGGGAGCGGAGATCAGAAACATACTCGGTTTCGCTTCGATTTTCCCGGGCACCGAGACCATAAAGCTGGAACGCAACTACAGATCCTATCAATCGATACTCGATATTGCCGGGGACGTGGTGTCCCGCAATTCCGGAAGGCTGGGCAAAACGCTGCGGGCGACCAGGCCGGGGGGGGCCAAGCCTCAGCTGGCCCTTCTGGACGACCAGGATCAGGAGGTGGGCTTTTGCTCCAGGATCATCGGAGATATGAGGGCAAAGGGCGCCTCGCTCTCGGATATCGCGATCCTGTACAGGACGAACGCCCAATCCCTGGCCTTCGAAAAAGAATTCCCCCGCAGGGGGATACCCTATCGCCTCGTCGGCGCCCTTCGTTTTTACGACCGGGAGGAGGTGAAGGATCTTCTGGCCTATCTCTCCCTTTTGCTCAACCCCAGGGACGAAATCTCCTTCAGACGGGTGGTGAACAAGCCCGCCCGGGGCCTGGGCGAGGGAAGTGTCGAAAGTATTCTGGACAAGGCCTTGCGGGAGGGGATTTCGCCCATCGAGGCCTGCCGTCAGAGCAAGGAAGCACTTCGCGGCCGGGGGAAGGCGGGAATGGATCAATTCCTGGGGCTTTTGGACAGGACGAACGGCCTCCTCGGCAAGGCCTTAAGCCAGGATGAACCCTACTCCCTTTCGGATGGAGGAAAGCGAAGCGGCAAAACCGAGGGCGGCGACGCGGGAAGCGCCTCCCTGGCGGTCCTGCTGGAGAGCATCGTCAAGGATAGCGGCCTGGTGGCCTATCACAGGGACCAGGACGAGATCGCCGGTACTCAGAAACTGGCCAACATGGATGAGCTCATCAACGCATCCTCCCTCTATCCCCTGGCCAGGGAAGGCCTGGCGGAGTTCCTCGAAACCATCGAGCTGGACCGCAGCTTTCAGGCAGGAGGGGAGAAGGACGGGTCGGACGCCGTCACGCTGATAACCATGCACAATACCAAGGGTCTGGAGTTTCCCTGCGTCATCGTCACCGGATTGGAGCAGGGGCTTTTCCCCCGGGACGACGAGGAAGGGGAGGATCTGGAGGAACAGCGCCGGCTTTTCTACGTTTCCCTTACCAGGGCCAAGGACAGGCTCTATTTGAGCGCCTGTCGTTGGCGGCGGATTAGGGGAAGGATCATCGAAACGAGCCCTTCGCGCTTTCTCACCGAAATGGATCCTGGTTTCTACGAGTTCTGGAAACTCGGGGCCTCCGTCTCAAGGCCTCATGCGGGCTCGTTCCCGCGACGGAATTTTCCCGGGACCCGGCCTGTTCCAGGCTCGGCCGCGGCCTCGATGATCCCCAAGGCCGGAAGTTATGGGGCTCGGCCATCGGTTTTGCCTTCCTCGGCAGCCACGACGAGGCCGACAGCCTCGATACGATCGACAAGCGCCACAAGACCGACGCCGCCCGTGTCCCCCCGCCAAGAAGCCGGCCCGGAGAGTGTTTCAGAATGGAGACGGGGCATGAGCGTCTACCACGACGAGTACGGGAGGGGTTCGGTGATAAAGGCGAGCATGACCGAAAGCTCCGGCCCCCTGGTGATAGTCCAGTTCGAGACCGGCAAGATAGCCCAATTCTTTCCCAAGTACACGAGGAAGCTGGAACGGATCAAGGATTAGCGATCGCCAGCTGAGGATACAGAATCAGGACTCGGTGTCGAACACGGTTTCACCGGGGGAGAAACTGTCCAGATCCACCGAGGCCCTGAGTTTTTCCATATCCCTCTGAACCCGCTTGAGCTCGGTAAACTCATAGCCGCCTTCCTTCGGCTCGGCCCCGGACCACGCGGCGAGGCGCAGACTGATTTTCTCAATCGCCTTGGGATCCGATGGTCTGGCCTCCTCGATCTGGGTACCCAAATTTGAATCGATGACTCCGTCGCCCGAAAGAATATTCCGGTACACGATTCTCCTCAGGTTTTCGGTTTTGATTTTTTCGTTATCCGCTTTTTGCTTGAGCCAGCGAAGAATAGGTATGGCGAAAAAGAAGGCGGAAAAAACCAGGGGGACAACACCGAGGCCCCAGAAGATAATGGGCACCGCGCTGGTCGCGCCCAGGCTCTGCAGAAGATAGCCTGTAGCCGAATAGATAATCGGCAATCCCCCGCGCAGGGCTAGTCCCCTGGGGGTGGACAGATAAAAAGCCCCTCCCAGGCTGAGGACATGATAGAGAAAATAGCCGCCGAATACTATATTCACCCCGTTTATCAGCCTGAAAGTCCTATCCGCCCTGGGGCCGTTCGAAGAAAACCTATGCAGTTTTTTTAGTTTGACACTGGATCCGATGAATTCCGCCGTGCTCCCCATGCGGCTGAGGAGACTGGGAAAGCTGAAGTAGATGCTGCCTTCGGGGCTCACTTCGGGGCTGCCTTCGAATTCGAGCAGATACTTGTTTATGGCGATTTCCGCTTCTTCGGGCTCCAGACCGGTGATGGCCATGAATTCAGCCATGCTGATGATGCCCTTGTGGGTCTGAAGAAAAGCTATGACCGTCTTTTTCTCCACCTCATTCCAATCGGCGTTGGGGTCGCCATCGCCGAAAACATGGGAAAAGACCGCTTTGTGCAGGGGGCGGCGCTGCGCCTTCGCCCTACCCTGTCCGAAGCGCTCCTGGGGTGGCTTGAAAAGCTCGGAATAAAACCAAATACGGATGAGGCTATCGAAAAGCCTGGTGGTGAGCCAGAGCCCCCCCAATCCCCCACCCCTTGAGCTGCTTCTGGAATCGCTGCGGCCGCCGCCGCCGAACTGGACCGCCACCGAGGCCAGCATCGCGAAAAGGGCGAGGGCGAGGAAAATAATAAAATACCCGCCGAGCATCACCAGGATCCAGGTCTTGAAGAGGAATTTGGAGACTTCCACAGCGGTCTTCCCCAGGGTCTTCAAAAAGCGTTTCGCGCCCGGCCCGAAGCCTTTGTAGCGGCTTTTCATATTCTTGGGAAAGGAATAGAGAAGTTCGCCCTTTTCGGTAACCTTGAGCCTGGCCCCATATTCATCCGCCAGGGCGGGAAGTTCGGCGTTTATCTGAGGAAGGGGAAGGCCTGTGAGCGCAGCAATATCGGCGACGGTGGATTCGCCCCTGGTTCTCTTGAAGCCCGAGAGAAGATTGTCCCGGACTTTTTGCCTGTTATAGTCGAATACCTTCTCTTCTTTTTTCACGCTCACCTCTGATTCTCAATCTTACAATAACGTCAGGCGCAAACCCTAAGTTACAAAAACCGGGAACGTCCGAGGGCGAGGGCCCTGCCATAGAGCGCCGTATACTCCCGGGCCGATTTTTCCCAGGAAAACACCCTCGTCATGGCCTTCGCGCGCATCATCTCGATATGAGCGCCGCGATTGTACCAAGCCCAGACCGCCCATCCAATGGTGTTGTACAGCGCCCGGGGAGTCAGGTCGTCAAACATGAAACCCGTGCCGTCCCCCGTCTCCTGCACGTAATTCTGGACACTGTCCGCCAAGCCTCCGGTTCTGTGCACGATGGGAAGCGTTCCATAGCGAAGGCTGTACATCTGGTTCAGACCACAGGGTTCGTAGCGGCTGGGCATAAGGAAGAAATCGCTGCCGGCCTCCACCAGGTGGGCGAGCTTGTCGTCATAGCCTATTCTGGCTTTGAAGTTGGGAAAACGTTCCGAAAGGCTCTCAAGCTCCTCCTCGCACCAGGCTTCGCCCGAGCCAATGACGGCAAACTGCGCCGCCATGCTCCGGCACACTTCGGGAATGGCGCCGAAACCTTTGCCGAACATTTCCTCGATCCCTTTCTGTTCCGTCAGCCGCGCAACCATGCCGATAAGGGGGAGGTCCGGATCCACGGGAAGACCGAAGCCCTCCTGCAAAGCTTTTTTGCAGATCGCCTTCCCTTCCATTTTGTGCACCGAATACGTGGTCGGAATGTGTGGATCGATTTCGGGATTCCAGACTTTGTAATCGACCCCGTTGAGGATACCCACCAGATCCCTGCTTCGATACCGAAGCAGCCCGTCCAAACCGAAGCCATAGGCAGGAGTCTGGATTTCCCTGGCATAGGTGGGCGATACGGTACTCAGGCAATCGGCGCCGCAGATACCCGCCTTGAGTAGATTGATCGAATCGTGAAATTCGAAACCAGCGCCGTGAAAGGACCTCCAATCCAGGCCGAAGAAGGGAAAATGCTCCTTCGGATAGACTCCCTGGTACCCAAGATTGTGAATACTCAAAACACTGGCGGTTTTGGAGAAATCACCCGTTCTTTCCAGGGTGGACAAATATACAGGGACGAGCGAGGAAGGCCAATCGTGGGCATGCAGAATATCGGGAATCCAGGATATTTTCCTGCAGAGTTGAAAAGCCGCTCTCGAAAGCAGCGCGAACCGTTGGGGGTTGTCCGGGTATTCTTCCCTGCTGGACGCACCGTATACCCCCGCCCTTCCGAAAAAAGCTTCGTAATCCAGAAAATAAACAGGTACGTGGGAGTCGGGAAGCAGCGCGCTGAACACCTGGGTCCAGCGTTCGGAGTCTCCCATGGGCACGCCCATGGGTCCTTCCAGCGCCTTGAGTCCGTCCCGGGGTATCGAATAATACCGGGGGATGAGAAGCCGCACATCGTGGCCAAGTTCGGAAAGGGAAACGGCCAGGGCGCTGACCGCGTCGCCCAGGCCGCCGGACTTGGCGAAAGGGACAGCCTCGCTGCTGATCATCAAGATTTTCACAGTGTGATTATACCGGCCAGGGCGCTTGGCCGCAATGAGGATAAAAAAGCCGGAAAACCCCCGCGTCTTGAAGCATCCGACCCCTCCCCGGGCGAATATGCGATGGGAGGAAGCATATCATGGGAGGACATCGAAATCTTTTTTTTCCATGCCTGCTTTTTACCGCCCTGCTCCTGGCTTGTCCCGGCATTCAGCGGGAAAGGATGGGCAGAATAAAGGCGACCGTTAGTTTTGAAACAGGGCTCAAGCAGCCGCGGGCCATAGACCCCGCTACACTGAGCACCGCCTCCCCCATACTGCCTAGTGGTGGATGGACCCCCCTTAGCTACACATTGTCGGGCTCGGGGCCCGGAGGCGCCGCGTTTGTCGAAGAAACACAAGATGGGGTTTTTTCCATAGAGTGCGTTCCGGGAGAATGGTTTCTGGATGCCTGTGTCATCTCTCAAGACAATATAGAACTCGCCCGGGGCGGCTGTAGTTGTATTCTTCAGCCGGGCAAGGCGAGTCGGGCGGATATAGTGCTATATCCGCTCGAGGGCACCGGTGAGCTTTCGGTGTATGTAATTAAAAATCTCGAAATGTCCGCCGGAGCCAGGCTTGTAGGTCAGTTGCGATTCATCGGCCTGCCTGGACAGCAGGCAGCCCCTCATCCCCCGGTCATCCCCATCGATCAGCCTGCTTCGAATAACGAATTGCTCTTCCCCGAACTAGGGGCCGGGTACTATCTACTCAGCCTTGAACTTAAGACGGAAGACGGATTCGTTTCGGGGGGCTGCGCCGTCGCCGCCCTGGTGTTGGCGGGCTATGGCAGCAGCGGCGCGTGCTCGATCACCATGGGCTTACCCGTAGCGAGCATAGGGATGGAACTATATCCGAAAGAACCTCTAGCTCAGGCCCTGCTGTCGGTTGAACACAGCGTTCCCAAAGGTATAAACGCGCTGCCCATGGCTGTTTCCAGGGCAGACACGAGCCCCGGGGATACTGTCGCGCGAACCTGGTATCGAAATGGCAGGGAAGCAGGAGCAGCGGTTCCGATCCTCGAAGGCCCGACCTTACTTCCGCCGAATTGTTTTATCTATCCGCCTTCCAGCTCCGGCCAGGAGGCCAGCATCAGCCGGATTGATTTTACCGAGGAAGCGAATGTCAGTCACCGTTTCGGCACCTCTTCCCAACTTCTGAACTCCTGCTCCCCGACCGAGGGCCTTCCCTGGAAAGCCATGGCCGTCTACGACTACCGCGCGGCGATGGGACCTTCGCTCTGCTCGAAAGGGGGCGCGGAAAATCAAGGCAGCGGCCGCCTGTTCAGAACCCGCTGCGCGGCGGCCTCCGAAAGCGGATTGATCGCCGTGGCGGATTTCGATGCCGATAAGTACCTGCATGCTTTTGTGGCGGCCTATGGTTCCACCCTGGACGCTTCATACTCCCCGGGGATCCAAACCGTACCTGCTTCGGCATCCTGGCTTAGACTCTGGCGAAGCCGGATCAGGGCCGATGATCCAAAATCGGCGGACCACTTAGCCATATCCAAGGACGGCAGGTTTATCGCCGCGGCCGCGTCCCAGGGTGGCTGGATTTGGTTAGGCCGATTGGGCCCGGACGGAGGAATCGTATCCACATCATATCTATCCAGTTCCTCGACTGGCGATCTCGGCGACTTTAAATATGTCAGGGCGCTCTGCTTTTCCCCTTGCGGGGACAGGCTCTACGCGGCCTGTTCGTCATCGAATAAGGTTTATGCCTTTGCCACCCTGGCTGGTAGCCTCGAATACCTTCATTCAAAAGAACTCAAAATAAACGAAGCTTCTTCGCTTCCACCCGCGGACATGATACTCACCGCCTCCGGGCTTCTGGCGATCAGCGCGACGGCCGCATCAAGGATCTTCATTCTCCAGGACGGGGCGGATCTGGAGATTTTGTATTGTCTGGATAACGCGGGGGGAAACGCCGGCTTATATAAGCCCGATGCCCTCGCCGTTTCGAGTCGAGGAGACTCGTTCTACGCGTTGTGCAATAAAAAAACCATTGTTCGTTTTTCAAAAGCGTATCCCGCTTCGCCCTATGTCCAGGACGGCGAGATCGCCCTATCGCAAGGCTGCGAAGGCGCGAGGCAGATGGCGGCAGGCGGTACCGGAGGCGTATTGTCCGAGACCCTTCTGGTCGCAGGAGGAGGCTGTCTGGAATTCATGGATATCGCCGTGGATGGAAGCAAGACGGTTTCGCAGCTTGTATATCCCGGGGGGACGGATCCGCTTGGATTCGCCGATCCAGCTTCGATTTCTTACTGCCGGGGGGCGTTTTTAATTGCCGGAGGCGATACCGGCACTATCACGGTATTCGGAAATACCATGTAACCCATGGCTCATTCAGAGCTTACTAGCCATAAAGGCCATAAGCCTGTATTCTGCGGTAATCAGGAGGAGCCATGTACGCTCTGAAAGAAATGACCTTGGTGGAACTTGTCGAGAAAGGTTCGAAGCACTACGGGGACAGGGCGGCCTTAAGCATGTTCGGAGGCGCCAGCCTCAGCTATGCGGGTTTGGAAAAGGCCTCCGCCGCATTCGCCCAAAAGCTTCTCTCCTATGGAATCGAGGACGGCGATAAGGTCGCCCTGCTTTCGGAAAACTCTCCGGCCTGGGGAGTGGCTTTTTTCGCCATTCTACGGGCTGGCGCGATAGCCGTACCGATACTGGTGGATTTCAATCCCGACCAGATCGCCAACATTCTCAAACATTCGGGAGCCAGGGCAGTCATATGCTCGGACAAGCTCGAGGCAAAACTGAAGCCATCCTATGGAAGTCTCGCGATCGTCGGCATCGTCGAAGGCGAGCTTAGGCGAAAAGGTCCGACCCGGGAAAAAGCCCAGGACAAGATTCGTGGCGGAGTAGCGTCCAAGGTTCCCGGCAAGGCTTCAAAACCGACAGAAAACGACCTTCGATCCCCCCGCAGACCGGGCAAAGACGATCTAGCCATGATCATTTACACCTCCGGAACTACGGGCAGCTCCAAAGGAGTTATGTTAAGCCATCGGAATGTTCTCTCGAACGCCCTGGCTTGTCGTTCGATCATCATCTTGCACCGTATCGATCAGGTTCTTTCCATCCTTCCCCTGGCCCACACCTACGAGTTTACCATCGGCTTCATCATCCCCCTTCTGGCGGGTTCTCACATTCATTATCTGGATAGACCGCCATCGGCGACGGTGCTTCTTCCGGCCCTGAAGGCGATCCGCCCGACGATCATGCTTTCCGTTCCCCTGGTTATCGAAAAAATTTACCGTTCCAGCATAAAACCCACCCTGGAAGGAATGAAACTGTACTCGAACAAATTCATCAAGCCGCTTCTGATCCGCTTTGCTGGAATAAAACTCAAGAAAACTTTCGGCGGAAGAATCCGGTTTTTCGGCGTCGGGGGCGCCCCTTTGGCGGCTGAGGTGGAGTCCTTTCTGAAAAAGGCGAAATTCCCTTACGCCATCGGGTACGGGCTTACGGAATGCGCTCCTCTCCTCGCCGGTTGCTCGCCCAGCAGGACCTTCATACGATCCACGGGGCCTGCCCTCAAAGGTGTGCAATTGAGAATCGCCGATCCGAATCCTTCCACCGGGGAGGGAGAAATCCAGGCCAGGGGCGATAATATTTTCAAGGGTTATTATCTCGACCAGGAGAAAACCGCCGAAGCCTTCACCGAGGACGGTTGGTTCAGGACTGGAGACCTGGGCTTCGTGGACAAGAAGAAGCGGGTCTTTGTGCGTGGACGGATAAAGACAATGATACTCGGCGCCTCCGGAGAGAATATCTATCCCGAAGAAATCGAAGCCGTCTTGAACCAGTCGCCCTATGTCATGGAATCCCTCGTCGTGGAAGGGGATACCGGTCTGACCGCCTTCGTCTACTTGAAAAGCGAGGTATTGGAAAACCTCGGCGCGAGGATCCAGGATGGCCTGGACGCGGCGGGCGAACTCTCCTCAAGGCTTGGAACCGCCATCGCCAACGCGGAGAAGAGCGTCGCCAGCAGCCTCGGACATGCCTTCGAGGATGCCGAGAAAAGAATTTCCCAACTGTTGGAAGGTATTCGCAAGGAAACGAATACGAAGCTTTCTTCGTTTTCGAAGATCCACAGCATAAAGCTGCAGGAACAACCCTTCGAAAAAACCCCCACCCAGAAGATAAAACGATTTCTCTATTCCAAGCAGGGCCGGGGCGACAAGAGGAACTGAACCCCGGCAGGGCTATGGCCGCGGTGGGCATAAAAAGGGGCTGTCCGTGTGCCGGACAGCCCCTTCGCTTTACTAGATAAGGCCCTAACCCCTGAAACAAAGCACCGGGCTTCGCGCCGCGGCAACCTCGTCAAGACGGCCGACCGGGGTTGTCGTGGGCGCGGCATGAAGCAGTTCCGGAGCGGTTTTCGCTTCGGCGGCTATGGACAACATGGCATCCACAAAGCCGTCCAGGGTTTTCTTGCTCTCGGTCTCCGTCGGCTCTATCATCAGCGCCTCGGGCACTATCAGGGGGAAGTAGATGGTGGGCGGATGGAAACCGTAATCGATCAGGCGCTTGGCTATATCCAAGGTGCGGATGCCGGGAGCGACATCGCCCATGGCCACGAACTCGTGCATGCAGGGCCTCGTGTACTTGAGTTTGTAGGTTTTCTCCAGCCTCGCCCTCAGGTAGTTCGCGTTCAGGACCGAGTTTTCCGCTATGCGGCGCAGACCTTCGGCTCCCTGCATCCTGACGTAGCAATAGGCGCGGACCAGGACGCCGAAGTTACCGTAGAAAGCCTTGAGCCTACCGATGCTTTTCTCCGGCATCGCCAGCTCGTATTTTCCCGCCCTCCGCCTGGCCAGGGGTCCGGGCAGGAAGGGGGCCAGTTCCTTGACCGCCGCCACCATGCCCGCCCCGGGGCCTCCCCCTCCGTGGGGCGTGGAAAAGGTTTTATGCAGGTTGAAGTGCATAACATCGATGCCGCTCTTGCCGGGCTGGAAGACCCCGGTGAGGGCGTTCATGTTGGCCCCGTCCCCGTACACCAGGCCGCCGGCCTGGTGTACCATGGCGGCTATCTTCGTGATATTCCGCTCAAAAAGGCCGAGGGTGTTGGGGTTGGTGATCATTATCCCGGCGACACTGTCGTCCAGGGCGGCTTCCAGGGCTTTTATGTCGATGTTGCCATCCTTGCCGGAGGGAATTGTCTGGGTGCTGAAACCGGCCATGGTGCAGGAGGCGGGGTTCGTTCCGTGGGCGGAGTCGGGGATGAGCATTTTTTTACGCTGTCCCTCCCCCCTGGCCTTGAGGCAATCCCGGATCATGAGCACGCCCGCCAATTCGCCATGGGCCCCCGCCGCCGGCTGGAGGGAAACGGAGTCGAAACCACCTATCTCGGCCAGGCTTTCCTGCAGCTTGTAGAGCAGTTCCAGGGCGCCCTGGGTTTCCGAATCCCCCGCAAGGGGGTGGATGTGCTTCCATCCCGGCTCGGCGGCTGCCGCCTCGTTCGCCTTGGGGTTGTATTTCATGGTGCAGGATCCCAGGGGATAGAAATGGGTATCGATGGAGTAGTTTTTCTGCGAGAGCCTGGTGAAGTGTCTCACCACCGTAAGCTCATCCAGTTCGGGCAGATCCAGATTCGCACGAACCAAATTCTTCGGCAGTTCGGCCGGGGGAACATCCGAACCGGGCAGCGAACATCCGACCAATCCGGGGCGCGACAGCTCGAATACAAGAGGTTCAGGGCTCAGATTCATAGCGCAGCCTCCTTGAGCGCCGCGACCAAATGGTCGATTTCGGCCTTGCCGTTCAACTCGGTGACGCAGACGAGAAGTTCCTTTTCCCTTGCCGAATCGTAGCGCGATAAGGCGAGGCCGGGCATGATTTTTCGCCTGGCGAGCTTATCCACGATGGTTTGGGCCGGCACGGGAGTGGAAACCAGAAATTCCTTAAAGAAGCTTCGGTTCCTCACCCTGAAGCCTTCGAGGCCGTCAATGAGCGAGGCCGCGTAATGAGCCTTGTCGTAGCAGAGCGAAGCGACTTGCCGCATGCCCCCGGCGCCCAGGGCGGCCATGTAGATGCAGGATTGCAACATCACCAGGCCCTGGTTGGAGCAGATATTGGATACCGCCTTTTCCCTGCGGATATGCTGTTCCCGGGCGGTAAGGGTGAGCACGAAGCCCCGGCGGCCATCGTGGTCCCTGGCTTCTCCCACGATGCGCCCGGGCATTCTGCGCATCAGCTTTTCCGTCGCCCCCATCATGCCCAGCCCCGGGCCCCCGAAATTCATGGGATTGCCCAGGCTCTGGCCTTCGGCGACCACGATATCAGCGCCCTGGGCGCCGGGGCTCTCGAGGAGGGCGCACATCAGCGGATCGGCATGGACGATGAAGAGCGCGCCCGCGGCGTGGGCCCGCTCGGCGGCCCGCCCGAGCCCGTGGAGTTCGCCGGAAAAACAGGGATACCCCGCCACAAGGCAAGCGCAGCGCTCATCCACCCCCGCGTCCTCCGGAGTTCCCCGGTACTCGGCGATTTTCACGTCGAAGGAAGAGAAGTAGGTTTCGAGCACCGCCTTATATTCGGGGTGCAGATCTTCAGGCAAAAGTATCTTGTCGCGTCCCTCATCCAGCTTCCATGCCATGAGGGCGGCCTCGGCCAGGGCCGTGGCCCCGTCGTAATGAGATGCGTTGACCACCGAAACGCCGAAGAGGCGAGCGGCCATGCTCTGATACTCGAATATCGCCTGCAGTGTCCCTTGAGAAACCTCGGGCTGATAGGGAGTATAGGCGGTGAGGAATTCGCCCCTGGAAGCAAGGGCCGGGACCAGGGCTGGAATAAAATGATTGTAGATTCCGGCCCCCAGGAACCAGGAAACCTTATCGGCCCCCCGGTTTTTCGCGGCCATCGCCCCGATCTCCCTGAGCACCTCCTGTTCGGAGAGAGCCCGGGGAAGCTTCAATTTGGGAAAGCGTCGCCGGGCGGGCACGTCCGTGAACAGCTCTTCCACGCTCCTTTTCCCTATCGCCTGGAGCATTTCCTCCCGGTCGGATTCCGCGTTGGGAATGAAAGGCACGGCTTATTCCTCCCCCACCAGGGAAGCATAGGCCTTGGCGTCCAAAAGAGCCTCCAGATCCTTTACGGCATCGGGCTTTATTTTGATCATCCAGCCGCCTGAGTAAGGCTCCCGGTTGACCAGGGCGGGATCTGCCTGAAGCCCGGCGTTGACCTCCGCGATGCTGCCGCTCAAGGGCATATAGAGATCGCTGGCCGCCTTGACCGATTCGATAGTGCCGAAAACCTGGCCCTTTTCCAGTTTTTTCCCGGCTTCCTTCAGCTCGACGAACACGATATCGCCCAGCTCATCCTGGGCATGATCCGAAATACCCACCACTACCAGATCGCCTTCCTGCCTCGCGTACTCGTGGGATTGGGCGTATCTCGCCTTTGCATCGACGCTCATGGATTTCTCCTTTTGATGGTAATCACCGCCGATAGGCGGGAATATAAAGAGGCCGCTTAACGACCGTCGCATCCTTGGGCTGCCCGCGGATGATGACCTTGAGGGCGGTGCCCGGCGTTGCCAGGGCCGACTCCACGAAGGCATTGGCCGCGTACTTTTTCACGCTCGGGCAGAACATTCCCGCGACGCAGCGACCCACCACCCTGCCTTGTGGCTCCGCGACCTGGTAAGCCTCCCGGGGCACGCCGCCCGAGACCTCGAGGCCGACCAGTTTTCGAGCCGGTCCCCGCGCGGCGATCGCTTCCAGGGCAGCCTTGCCGATAAACTCTTTCTTGAAATCGCAGGCCCATTTAAAGCCCGCTTCCAGGGCATTGATCGAAGGACTTATCTCATGGCCATGCAGGGGCATTCCCGCCTCGAAGCGCAGGCTGTCCCTGGCGGCGAGCCCGATGGCCTTCGTCTCGATCCCCGCCTCGCTTCCCTTTTTTAAAAGGTATTCCCAAAGAAACAGGGCTTTTTCGGCGGGGAAAAACAGCTCGCCCCCGTCCTCGCCGGTGTAGCCAGTCCTTCCGAAAAGAATCGGGACCCCTCCAATCTCAGTCCTGCACCAGTCAAAGCGCTCCGCCGCCGATACCGGCTTCGTCGCCACCGCATCGAGCAGCTCGATGGCCCTTGGCCCCTGCACCGCTATCATGTAGGTTTCGTCGGACCTGTCGTCGATTTTTATATCCGCTGTCGCCTTGGATTTAAACCACGCCAAATCAGCCTCCCGGTTGGAGGCGTTGACCACGATCCACCAGGATTCGGGCAGGCGGTAGACGAAGAGATCGTCCAGCACACAGCCTTCCTCGTTTAAAAGAAGGGAATACCGGGACATGGGAACCCTGAGATCGGAGATCCTGGCGCTCACCATCCGGGAAACGAAGGACTCGGCGGAAGGGCCCGAGATTTCGAACTGTCCCATGTGATCGATATCGAAGAGCCCGACGGATCGCCGGGTTATCCCATGCTCTTCGAGGGCTCCTGTAGGGTAGGAGATAGGCATATCGTAATCGGCGAAGGGAGCCATTTTCGCTCCATGTTCGATATGCCAATCGTGCAGCGCTGTCGTGTGCGTAATGGCCTCCTGGGAAGGGTGTCGAGGACTATTGGATTATAACACCGCATTCCGATGTTCGCAACGAATCCCACGTCCACAACGGAACGGGGGCCGACCGGAGGAGGAATCTTCGGCTTAAAAAGGCCTGGACCGCCTATCACTCCATTTTATAAGGAAGCCCTGGAAAGAGGCTTCCCTATGTAGACGCCCTCGCCTCCCAGATAATCTTTCTTCTGCCCTTCGATGATGATCTGCACATCCTGCACGGAGGAAAAGGAGGTGGCGGTAAAGACAATCTGCCTGAGCTGGGCGATAAAGCCTTCCGTTCCATAGTGGTTATACATAAAGGCTTCGCTCAGGTCGATGAAGGCTGTGTTACCCCTCATCACAACCCCAAGAAGCTTCGTACCCCTGGGAATCAAGGAGACGAGACCGCTTCGGATCTCCCCCTCGCTGGGTCCGGCCAGAAGGGCTCCGATCGCGTCGGCGAGGGGCGAATCGCTCACGGGGATGCGCCGCTTTACCTCGTGACGGGAAATCTGCCCATCCTCCCCGATGCGGACAAAGAACAAGCTGCTCTGTCGAGTGGCCAGTTCGACCGTCGTCACGCTGGCGGAGGGTTGATCCGGCGGATTCCGGTCGCCGGGTTCGACTTTGCCCTGATCCTCGGCGGAAGGGGCGGCCGGGCTCTTGCTGTCCTTGCTCATTTTTGTCGGTGGGGTGGATTCCTTTTCGGCGGGAGCGGGGGCAGGACTTTCCTTCTTCGTAGCCTTTCTGAGCGTAGTACTCGTTATACCTGTGGTGGGAGCTGGCTCTTCGTTTTGTTTAGCGTTTTTTTCCCTCACGAGGTCGAGGAATCGGGTCTTTTCCAATATCCCCTTTATGTCGGGGAGCTTAATGAGGAAAACGATAGCGAGAATGACCAGGCCGACAAGAAGTATGAGACAGCCCGGACTTCCGCTGGAGCCTTTTTTTCGCTTCTTTTTGGGAGCCATAGGTAAAAATACTAGTCCTGCGCCCTCGAAGGGTCAAGCCCGAGAGGCGCCTTGTGGATCAGGGTCCTTAGTATCTTCGCGACCGCCCTCTTCGAGGGGAGGGACAAGGACGCCTTGGCGTAGGACACTCCTGCTTCCGTCCAACTCGACGATGGATAGCCGCAGGGGGGTAGAATGATCATCCTCCCTCAACAACGCGGCCTGGCTCCGTTCCGGATTATGGATCTGCACGAGTTTTCCCCCAGCCCTGAGGGCGTAGCTCCCCGCCACTGGTCTATGGCCTGAAATCCATCGCAGAGTGGCCGGCCGGGGATTTGAAGGCAGAAGGGATGCAAGGCTTTTTTCCACCGCCCGGGGCAGGGCTTCCCCGTTCCCGGTCCAGATCAAAGCCCTCACGAGCCGGGGATTTTTCCTGTACTCGAGAACATCCCCATACCCGAAGGAAACCGCCGGCTCGGCATGGCTCGCGCAGAAGCTCCTGCCCCGGGCGGCGAGGGGCAGGAGAAGCTCATACCGGCGAAGGGAATCAAGCCCTTCCCTGCCGTAACGCAGCTCAAGCCATTCCGCCCCCATGGAACCTTCCAGGGCGTATTTATGGAACGGCAGGTCCCCGTCCTCCGCGCTGTTGCTCAAATTGTCGTGGTTTCCCTTGAGGCAATGGAAGCCGTCGCCCAGCAGGACTTTCAGCCTCATGACCAGCGCCAGGGCGCCGAGGGAAAGCCTCATTTCCTCCTCCATGAAAGGATTGAGGATTCCTTCGGGACCGGGATCGTCGAGCCTGCGCAGAGCTGCCTGGGCCCAGCGCCGCGCCGCGAGGCCTCCCTCGCTGTGCGGAATATCGCCCAGGCAGAGAAGGCTAAGCCTGCCCTGCAGCACTAAGTCTAAAACCGAAACCTCCGGCAGTTCGGCCAATCGAGAACGCAGAATCCCCAGGAGGAACCCGCCCCTGGCGTGCAGGTCGGGAATAACCAGGGTCCAGGGACGGTCGATCTGGATCAAGCCTCCCGGCCTTCCATCGGCGGATCGGGGCCGAATTGCCGCTGATTCGCCCTCCATGGCCGCTATCGCCGCATCCGTCAAAGCGAAGAGCGCCTTGGCTTCGGGAACTTCGGGAGAATCGATGAAGGAACCAAGATCCCTAATGACAACTTCGGTTTTCCCCGGGAATCTCATAGTCTCCTTACGCCCTGTCCTCGGTCATTCCCCTATCCGCGCAAGCCAGTCCCTCGCCAGGGCATCGTCGGGGTCGAATTCCAGGGCGCTCATGAAAAAGCCCCGGGCTTCCCCGGCTTTACCCATTTTATGGGACAGCGCTCCGAGGTTGACAATAATCTTCACATTCTCAGGCTCGAGCCTCAGGGCCTTTTCCAGGCTGATCTTGGCCGCGCCGAGTTCCCCCAGTTCGGTCTGGCACAGGGCGAGTTCGTTGAAGCTGTCCGTATCGCCGGAATTGAGTTCGATCGCTTTTTTAAAAGCATCGGCGCCCTCCCGCCAGCGACCCAGGCGGCGCAATGCCCAGCCCACGAGAAACCAGCCGTTCCAGACTTCGGGATGGATGGCGACGAATTCCCGGGCCTTCTTCAAGCCCTTTTCCTCCTGACCGAGCTGGATAAAATCGTAAGCCTCCTTGAAGGTCCTGTCCAAAAGCCCGAAATCCTGAAGTTTGGCCAGAATCGACTTGGCCTTTTCCACCTTTTCCCTGTCATCCTCCAGTCCTATATAGCTGGTCAGCAGGGAGACGGCCCTGTCGAAATTGTGTTTTTTGATGAAGAAAAGGGCGGCATGGTAGTAAGCCGGCGGGAAAGGAGGCTCCATTTCGAGAAGGTTGGAATAATTCTGATAGGCCTGGTCTTCCTCTTCCTCGGCCAGATCTTCCCGTTCCTCCTCCCTGAGCAGCTTTGCCCGTTCTTCCTTCATCAGGGCCAGATCCAGGAGCGGAAGCGGCGATTCGGGATACAATCCGGCCAGGGCGAGGAAAATTTCCTCCGCCACATCCCAATCCTTGGCTTGAGCCTTGGCCACCCCCGCGTCGGAGAGCTGGGCGAGAAGATCGGGCTTTAGGGCTCTGGCGAGCTTCCTGTACTGCGGCGCCATCGGATGCCCGGGTTGCCAGGCCAATACCCTCAGGATGCCCGCCACGATGCTTTCGGGGCTTATCATGGAGGGTTCGAAGCGCCGCAGCTGACCCGGAGTCTGGACAGGAAGCAGGGAATCTTCCTCCCATCCTTCTATACCCAGGGTCTTCAGTCTTTCGGGATCGATTTGTATAAAGAGAACCCCCGCGAGGGCTTCGGCGGCTTTATTCGAGTTCCGCCCGCCGTTTCCATCGCTTCGCCGACTATCATTGTTCTTTTTCATCCTTTAGTCCTTCCAGGGGAAAATCATGTTTTTCAGGGTTCTCTTGCCTAGAAGTTCTCTTTCCTCCTCGAGCAAGGAATCCCAGGGCGGATTCTTCCTATCGGCGCCGGGATTTTGTTCCAGCCATTCGTACTTTTTCAGTCGTAGCTTTATGGCTTCGGCTCCCGCAAGCGCGACGCCGGCGAACCCCGGAAGCAGAAAAGCCATGGGCACCGAAAGAATAATCGTCGCCAGGCGATAGAAAAACAGAAAAAGGCTGAAACCGGGGTTGTCGGCGAGCAGGACAAGCGCGTGTTTGGCGTTTCTCCGCAAGCCCCCGCCCCTCCGCGCGACCAGCGGCAAGAAATACTGGGAGGCTAAAAGCAGGATCAGACAGGTCCAGAAGAGCAGGCTTGCCAGGATGCCCCCTAAGAATCCGCCCCTGGAGAGATAGAAAGGAATACCGACGATCATCGAGAACAGGCTGATGACCAGGGTCGCTCCGAGGACGAGACCGGGCTTCCAGGCGTCGGCAAAGCAAGCCAGGCTTTCCCTGAACCCGGGCGTCCCAAAGTCCGCGACTTTTTTCATGGCAAAAGCGACAACAGCCTGCCAGACCGAAAGGCCGAGTATCCCCGCCCCTATGCACAGCATGAAAACAAAGGACCCGGCGTTGAGGATCGAGGGGAGAAAAAAAGCCAGGCTGCCTATCAAGACATGACCAAGGTTGAACACCGCGAGGCCGAGAACATTATCCCAGCCATCCCAAAAAGCTTTCTTGACATAAAACCCGATCATACAGTGTCTATACTACACGCTTGACCTTTGGACAAGTACATAAGTATTGTAAGCCTTGGAAGCGTCGCCGCCCCGGGAGAGCGACGGATGCCCCCGAGCCAGGAACTTCAGGCCGGGTCAATCAAACAGCTTGAAGGGGTACGGCAATGAAAGACCAGTACCGCTTTCCGCTCGAGAATTTCATGCCTCGCGAGCGATTTGAGCGCATCAAGGCATTCGCCAAGGACAAGGAAACCCCCTGTCTTATCATCGACCTGGACGTAATCCGAAAAAACTATCAGGATCTGCGCACCTACCTTCCCTTCGCCAAAGTTTATTACGCCGTCAAAGCCAATCCCGACGACGCCGTGGTCGAGCTTTTGAGAGACCTTGGCTCCTCCTTCGACGTGGCGACGCGCTTCGAGCTGGACCAGCTCCTCAGGCTGGGCGTCGAACCCGATCGCATGAGTTTCGGCAATACCATCAAAAAAGAAAAGGATATAGCGTACTTCTACGAAAAAGGCGTGCGGCTCTATGTCACCGACTCCATCACCGACCTGGACAAGATTTCCAGGGCGGCTCCGGGCTCCAAGGTTTTCTTCAGGCTTCTCACCGAAGGCCTCGGAGCCGACTGGCCCCTGTCCAAGAAATTCGGCTCCCACCCCGACCTCGCCCGCCAGCTGATAAAAACCGCGGTTCGCTTCGGCCTGCTGCCCTACGGTATTTCCTTCCACCCCGGAAGCCAGCAGCGCGACGTCGGCCAGTGGTCCTCCGCCCTCACCACCGTAGCCCAGCTTTTTTCCTGGGCAAAGGAAGACCTCAAGGTGGAGCTCAAGATGATCAACATGGGGGGCGGCTTTCCCGCCAACTACATCGAGCCCACCGACAGTCTCGCCCAGTACGCCGAGGATATAAAGCGTTTTTTGGACAACTCCTTCAAGAACGACTGGCCCGAAGAGATCATCATCGAGCCGGGGCGTTCCATGGCCGGAGATGCCGGCGTCATCGTGTCGGAGATTATCAATATCGCGAAAAAATCGGTGCACGAGCGCTATCCCTGGGTTTTCCTGGATGTGGGAAAGTTCGGCGGCCTTATCGAGACCTTGGACGAGGCGATAAAGTACCCTATCTATTTCGAAGGAGAGGGAGCGGCGGTGGATATTATCCTTGCGGGCCCGACCTGCGATTCGATGGATATTCTGTACGAAAAAGCCCCCTATACGATGCCCGAAACGGCTCGGATAGGCGACAGGGTCTATATACTGACCACCGGCGCCTACACCAAGAGCTACTCGTCCATCTATTTTAACGGATTTCCGCCCCTGAGCTCCCATATACTGAGGTGAAATTCCGTTCCGCCGCGGCCGCCTGCCTGATCGCCCTGGGTGTGGCGGCGGTGCTGGGCCTGGCCCTCCTTCCCTTCTTCGGCCATGGCGGAACGGTGCAGATTTATGTCGATCAAGCGCCGGAGGCTGTATCCGCACCGAAACCCGCCCCCCTGGTCTCAGCGACGAGGGTAGTCCCGCCGGTGACAGCGCCCGCGGCCCCCGAGTTCCCGACAGCAACCAATCCATCTCCTGCGCCGGCGGCGGACGCGAAAGGCAAAAACCAAGCGCTTAGGGTCGGGTCCTGGAACGTCAGGGACTGCGCAGCCTGGGACGAAGCCGCCAAGGAACGAATCGCCCTCCACGATTACGTCGCCGCCACAATCCGGGACGCCAAGGCCGATATGGTATTGTTCCAGGAAATTCAATCCGACGAAGGCAAGGGAGGAGACATCGCCTTGCTCTCTGTCGCTCTGGCCAAGCAGGGATGGGCGATGCCCTATACCGCGGTGGTCAACGCCAAGGGCGAGGATGACCTCGCCCTATTCTCCCGGTATAAAATCGAGGCTGAGGAAAAAGTCCTCGAACCATCGGCCTCCGATCCCTGGCCAAGACCAGGCATCTACGCCAGGGTCGAAGTCGCAGGAACTCCCCTGCATCTCTACGGCTTTCATTTCAAGGCGATGGGCGATGAAAAATCCGAGGCCGCCCGCAAGGCTCAAGCGCTGGCCCTGGCGCGGAGCCTGGCGAAACGGCACGAGGGTTTTCTGGATAAAGACAGGATTATTCTCGCCGGGGATTTCAATACGGCGAACCCCGGCGATCTCGGCGGAGCGGACTCCACGCTCTCCACCCTATGCTCGCTGGGCGATCAGGACCCGGGCAACGATTTTCTCGCCTTGAATTATCAGTTCCACCCGAATACCCCGAGCTTTGTCGATTCCCGGTATGAAAGCGTCTTGGACCATATCCTCGTCTCGCCCAGCCTGGCGGCCGGGATGGGCGGGGATTCCATTCATATTATCGAGGCGGTAAAAGGGCCGGGGACTATCCCGACCTCGGATCACCGACTGTTGCTGGCCGAGATAGTCCTGCCCGGGCGCTGAAAAGGCCTGCTAGCGGGAGAGCTCCAGGGTTTTGGCCACCACGGCGTCCAAAAGCTCGGCCATCTGGGATTCCTCGACGCTGGAGAAGGCAATTCTCAAATACTTGTCCTGCATCGAAATAGTTCCGATACCAAGCTCGTCCAACAATTTCTGCCTCAAGGCCTCGGCGGAGAAGCCCTCGCATTCGAAGCTCATGAAGTACCCTGAATTGAACGGAAGGGGCTTGAGGGAGGAAGGAAGTTTTCGGCTGCCCAGGTAGTTTTTCATAGCCTTGTAACGTCCCTCCAAGATTTTTCTATAGCGGGCCTTCTGGGTTTCGTAGCCCGGATAGAGGAGAGCCTTTAAAAGGAGGTGCTGGGCCAAACCGCTCGAGCTGGAAACCGAGGAACGGATCACTCCCATCGCTTTTTTTACCAGAGCTTCCTGCATAGGCTCGGTGAGCCCCTTGCCACCGAAGCTGACGAATCCCACCCTGAAGCCCCAGACATAGTCTTCCTTGGTCGGGCCATCCGCCTTGACGGCGAGGATTCGTTCGTGGGCATCCACCAGCCGGGCGAATATGGATTCCGACAAAAGCCCTTCCTCGTACTGGAGACCGAAATAGGCGTCATCGGCTATAACCAGGAGATCGGCGCCCTCCTCGGCCAACGAGACAAGGAGTTTCACTATCGAGTCGGCTTCCTTCAGGGTGAGGGAATAGCCGGTGGGATTGTTGGGGAAATTGAGGATGCAGGCGGCCTTGCCCTTTTCCTTTACGGCCTTGCGCAGCGCGGCGGCAAGACCTTCTATGTTGTAGCCTTCGCCGGAGAAGGTGGGAAAGGTGTAGCCCTTGGCGGATTTTCTTTCTTCCACAATGAGCTTGTAATTAGGCCAGAACAGGTCGGGCATGATCACCGCGTCGCCCGGGTTGAGGAACATATCGCAGAGATAAGAAACGGCCGCGGTGAGGCCCGGGGCCACGACGGGGAGGGAAAAGGATTTACCCTTGAGGGAAGGGTTTTTTTTGAATAAGGAGGCCTTCCATTCCTTGCGCAGGGCGGCCACGCCGCCGGTGGGAGCGTATGCCACGGCCTCGGTCCTGTTCAATCCGGGCAGAGCCTCCCTAAGGGCGTCCAGCATCATCGGTTCCCCATGTTCATAGGCCATTCCGATGGTCGCATTGAAGCGGTGCGCCTTTTGTCCGGCTTCGGCGCTTTGGGTAAGAATGCCCTTGGGGAAGTACATCCTCGTTCCCATATCCGACAAGAGCCGACTCGCGGCCGAGCCGGCTAGAATTTCATTCAACTCTACGGCCAACTGGTTCATCTGCTACTCCTTGGGACTTTAAAACGTGACGAAGCATACCAATCCTAAGGGCTGTGCGGCTATCTGTCAAGGAAAGGGAGCCTCGCAAAGCCCACCGCATTCACGGTCCCCACGAAATTTCCGGTTTATACCTTTACGTCTTTTTATCCCCGTACATGCGCACCGCTGTGGTTTTCCATTTTTTCCCATTTTGAAAAATCCTCAATTAAATATAAAAAACACTATATGCGCTCTTGCCAGATTAGGCGAATTATGGTAATTTCCGTCACGATAGTAACCTTAAAAGGTGGAGGACTCTTTTGAAAAGGATCTTTATTCTATTCTTTCTAGTGATCGCTGCCCTTTCACTCAATGCCCAGGTCTCCCTCGGCTCGGTGAAAGACGGCTATTATTTTGCCCAGGAGGATGCGTTCGCTTCCGATGGCTGGAAGAGCCAGGCGGTACTTAAGGTTTCCGGCGGCAAGATTGTGGAAGCCACCTGGAACGGCGTTTCCAACGCAGCCTATGCCAGGGACAAACTGTCTCAGGCCGCCGCCGGTCGTTACGGCATGGTCAAAGCTTCCAAGATCAAGGCCGAGTGGGATGCCCAAGCCAAGGCCACGGCCGCCCACCTGATTTCCACCCAGGATGCCAACTTTTCCAAGTATGGCAAGGACGGCAAGACGGATGCCATCTCCGGGGCCACAATGGCGGTGGCGGAGTTCTATGAACTGGTCCGCAAGGCCCTGGCCGGCCAGAGCGTCGCCAAGGGTCCCTACAAGGACGGCTGGTACTATTACGAGCAGCCTGAATTCGACAAGTCCGGCTGGAAGGAAACCGTCCTCGTGACCGTGGTCAACGGCTCCGTGGTCGACCTCGTATGGAACGGTGTTTCCAACAAGGCGGGCAGCAAGTCCAAGATCCTTGAAAGCATAAGCGGCAAATACAAGATGGGGGCCAAGAACGGGGAGTGGCACGTCCAGGCCGCTCGCTTGAGCGCGGCCATCGTCGAGGCGGGCGACCCCGCGAAGATCGCCGTCAAGAAAGACGGCAAGACCGATGCGGTATCGGGCGTTTCCATAAGCGCCGGCGCGGTGGCCCTGTGCCTCGAAGCGCTGAAGGCGGCCAAGTAAGCCAAAAGCGGCTGTATAGAGGCTCATCCCTCTTAACTACCAGATACCTGTTTCAGCTATGTCGATGAGTTTATCGACATAGCTGTTTTTTTTCCATTGACCAGAGCAAGACTCCAGTATTTAACTACTATTGGCAATTATCGCCGATTGACGAACGGGAGGGGTTCCATAAGCGCAAAGAGAAAATGGCTTATGTTTTGGGCGGTCTGCATCCTCGGCATTGTGATTTTTCCCAAAGATGGCATCGAAGCTTTCGAGCTGGAATCCATAACATGGAGAAAACTCGATACTGATCAAGGCTTTACCGGCGGCTCAGTGTCATCCCTTTTGCAGGATCGGCAAGGCTTTATGTGGATCGGAGCATCGGGAGGTCTTTATCGCTTCGACGGTGTGCAATTCAAACGCATAAATCCGGCATTGGGGGAAACTTCTAATCACCGTGCGGAAAGCTTCTCGGCCATAACCTGTTTGGTCGAAGACGCCCGCGGGCTGGTCTGGATCGGCTCCAAAGGCATGGGGCTCGCCGTATACAACCCTATAGAAGGGCAATTGTTTAGAATTGTAATCGCAAAAGCGTCCAGCGATGCCGCTCGAAAAGAACGGGCCAAAAGAGACTATGCGGGAGTCGAAGCCCTCGCGGCGGATCGCAACGGTAATGTTTTTGTCGCTTGGTCCGACGGACGCGTAAGCAAGATCGTACCAACAGCCATGGAAAAAATCGATACCGAATCCAAAACATCCGTATCCGAACTGCCCGTGTTGGAAGAAATGCTGCCGGACTCATCGATGGGAGGTCCCGACTCGCCGAGAAGCATCGTGACATCCTTACTTGTGGATATGAACGAACGATTATGGATCGGCACTTCCATGGAGGGTTTGAGGCTGCTTGAATCCGGGCAAACATCTTTTGTCGTCTACAAACATCGGGACGATAATTCCGAAAGTCTGGCGGATAATTCCATAAGCATGCTTTTTGAGGATTCCCTGGGATATCTCTGGATCGGGCTTGATAACGGGGGCGTCGATCTTTATAAGGAAGGCGTATTTGTTCACTCCATCGATACCGCCAAGCCGTCCGGGGAGCCCGGGGCCATCATTGCGATGACAGAAGATGTCAAGGGGCGGATATGGCTTGGAATGGAGGGAGGAGAGCTCTCTATCCTGGAACCTTCGACGATGAGGATTTCCCCCAGCTATGTATTTGGCGATTATCCGATCAAGGCCATGTGGAAAGACCGACGAGGGCTGATGTGGCTGGGACTTGGACGGGGTGGATTGTTGACCGGAGACGAAAAATCTTCCGCATTGAGAAGATTTACTCAAACCAATGCAAATGAATCCTTGAGAAACGCTTTCGGCCTCGTGGGGACTAGAGAAAAGCGGGCCTTGGTGCTGACCCCCTCGGGTGAAATCGTTGTATTCGATCCTTTGGTTGAGCAGTTTACCTCGTTCATAACACCTTATTTAAACGGAAAAGACAAAAGCTCCCATCTCTTCGCGTCTAAAGACGGCTCGCTATGGCTTAGCCCAACCGCAGGAGGACTTGTACGAATCAGGGATAAAGACAAGGGGAAAGCAAGGTTCTATTCATTATCCACGCCGGAGGAAAGAAACAGCATAGTCATACTCAGTCTGCTGGACAATGGCGACGACACCTTATGGCTCGGGACAGATGGAGCCGGTATCTATCGGTTCGATCCGAGATTGTCATCGAGACTACCGGTCCCTCCCCTCGCGGCAAAACAAATATCAGCGCTGATGAGGGATAGCTACGGCAGAATATGGGCTGGTTCATGGGACTCGGGGCTTTTTATCCTGGACCGCGGAGCTTCGACTTTTAGACAAATTGGCGTGGAAACCCGCCACGGTTCCGGATTGGGCTCATCGCGCATAGAAGCGGTAATGGAAGATTCCAGGGGGGGAATCTGGGTAGGCACCAGCGGTGCCGGCCTTTGCAGAATAAATCCCATTACGGGAGTAGTGGATTATCGGGGAAAGGATTGGGGCATTCATCCGGATTCCGTGTACGGAATAGTCGAGGATAAAGCGGGTCGTTTATGGATTCCGTCATCCGAAGGGCTTTATTGTCTTGATGTGGATAGAAACGATGTTTTCTTGATGGGAAGGGAAGACGGTCTTCCGGGAACTGGCTTCGATGCTGGACATATTATCATTTCCGACAATGGTGAAATTTGGGTTTCCGGAGAAGACGGAGTCGCGGTCTTCGATCCGGATCGGATTATGCGTTACTCTTCGGCGCCGGATGTTCTAATCTCAGATATAAGACCCTTAGGAAGCAAGGGCATCCTGGAAAGATCTCAAGACGGTACGGGAATCAGGCTGCCGTATGATAATACCGGCCTGGGGTTTTCCATAGCCGTAATGGATTTTCTCTCGTCATCGAGAAATCGTTATGCGTTTTTACTAGAGGGAAGACAAAGTGAGTGGACCGAAATGGGTGGTACGAATACAGGGTATTTGGCTCCCCTCGCTCCCGGGAAATACATGCTGAGAGTAAAAGCGGCCAACGGTAACGGTATTTGGAACAATTACGGCGCATCGCTTTCCATTATTGTGGAATCGCCTTGGTGGAATACGCTATGGTTCAGATTGGTATTGTTATCCGCGCTGATACTAATTGTCGCCTTAATAGCCGGGCTGAGTGCGAAGGGCTTGAAAAGACGGAACGCCTTATTGGTGAAATTCGCCCGGCATATAGAAGACGCCAGAGAAGAGGAGAGAAAAATCGCCGCCCGGGATGTCCATGATGAAATAGGCCAGCATCTCATGGTTCTCAATTTCAACGCTTACTGGCTTGCTTCCCATTTGGATGCGAAAGTGGAAACGAGAAGAGAAAAAATAAACGAAATGCGCGGCACGATAATCAATGCCATGGATTCAGTTAAAAATATCGCACAACGCCTCAGGCCTATTTTCCTCGAAGGAAATGATTTTCCGGACGCGATCAGTGTTTATATCAAAAAATTCGAAAAAATAAGCGGAATTAAAAGTTCGGTAAAAATCGAGGCTGGCTGGGATATCATGCCGACGGAATTGGCCAGGGTTTTTTTCAGGATTTTGCAAGAAATGGTGAGCAACGTGGCGCGCCATTCGGGGGCCCGACACATAGGGGTCGAGTTTTCAACCGACGATAGTTTTTTTATTCTAAAGGTTTATGATGATGGGAAAGGTATGGACGGAAGCAAAATCGACGCGCATGACTCTTTTGGCATCATAGGAATGAGGGAAACATGCGCATCCGAAGGCGGGGAACTGGAAATAAAAACAGCAATCGGGCGAGGATGCAGCATAACCGCCCGGCTTCCTAAAAAGGGCCAATGAAATGCCGAACATTTTACTGGCTGACGATCATTTTCTTGTGCGCAAGGGTTTGAGACAGCTTCTGGAAGAAAACTTGCCCGCTTCTAACATAGAAGAGGCTGAGGACGGACTTAAGGCATTGGACAAAGCGAGGTCTGAACACTTCGATTTGATTATTCTCGATTATTCCATGCCGGGCAAGGAGGGCTTGGACCTCGTGAGAGATTTCAAGGACTTGGATCCCACCTCCAATATTTTAATTCTCTCGATATTGCCGGAGGAGCAATACGCGTTGCGCGCTTTTCGATTAGGCGCATCGGGCTGCGTCAATAAAGCGATAGATCCAGGAGAACTCATCTCCGCCGTGAAAACAGTCGTCGCCGGCCATCGTTACTTGAGCCCTAAGGCAGGAGAAGTACTGTTGGATGGAATGGACACCAAAGCAGAGGAGCCCCATACGCGGCTTTCGGATAGGGAATTCCAGATATTCAAATTGATCGCGTCGGGTAAGAGTGTGGGCGAAATCGCCGAAATGCTTTCATTGAGCGTAAAGACCGTAAGCACCTACAGGACACGTCTCTTGGAGAAGATGAATCTCGAAAATAACGCCCAAGTGATGAATTACGCTTTCAAACGAAATCTAGTAGGATACGATCGCTAGAAGGCCTTGTCCGCATTAGTCCTACAAAAAAATACTCAGTCTTCCTACATACCTGATAGTGAAGAGAACCTACAATTCTTAAATACTGGGTTTGGTCTATCCTGGCATCGCCGGCTTGGAAAAGACGAAAGCTAGGCTTAAGGAGGTAAGCAATGAAAACAGCTAGGGGAATGGGAATCGCAGCGAAAGTCTTTTTTCTCGTATTCATCGTGTTTCTTGTCTCGGCGCAATCAATGAGCGCCCAGACAATCCTGAAGGTCGGAGTCTCCACCGAGCCAGCTTCGCTGGACCCGCAGTACTCCACAACCGGGGCGACCCAGCAGGCTTCCCAGCAAATTTTTGAAACAATCATCACAAGAAGCCAAAACCTGAGAATGAGCCCCAGCCTCGCCCTCTCGTGGAAGACTATCGATCCCTTGAAATGGGAGCTCAAGCTGAGGCAGGGAGTCAAGTTCCACGATGGAAAGGAGTTCGGTTCCGACGATATCGTCTTCTCAATTAAGCGTATCCCGCGGGTTCCCGACTCTCCCTCCAGCTATAAGCGTAACGTGGCGGCCATCAAAGACGTAGTGGCGGTGGATAAGCACACTGTCCATATTTTCCTCAAAACCCCTTCCCCCGCCCTTCCCATAGACCTGAGCTTTATTTATGTGCTTCCTTCGACAACCCCCGAGAATGCTTCGGTGGATGACTTCAACAAAGGGAAATATGTCAACGGCACCGGTCCCTTCAAGTTTGTGGAATGGGTGAGAGGCGACCGTCTGGTGGTAGAGAAAAACAACGAATACTGGGGGCAGAAATCCTCCTTCGACAGGGTGATTTTCCGTCCGATCACCAACGATCCTTCGAGGGTCGCCGCTCTCTTGGCCGGCGATGTCGATATCATCGACAATGTATCGCCGGTGGACCAGGAGAGACTCCGCAAAGACCCGAAGGTGAATGTGCTTTCAAAGCCCGGCGTGACGCTCATGTACATCCACATGGACTCCGATAGGGATCAATCGCCCCATGTAACGGGAAAAGACGGCAAACCCCTGGCTAAAAACCCCCTTAAAGACCCGAGGGTGCGGGAAGCCCTTTCGCTGGCCATCAATAGGGAAGCCCTGGTAGCCCGGATTCTCAACGGAGCTGCCGTACCCTCGGGGCAATTCGTGCCCGAAGGCATGGTAGGCTATACTCCCGATATACAGCCCGATCCCTATGATGTCGAGAAAGCCAAGCGCCTTTTGGCTGAAGCCGGCTATCCCGCCGGGTTTGCCATCACTCTCCACTCCCCCAACGATCGCTACCTCAACGATGAGCAGGTAGCCCAGACGGTTGGACAGTTCTTCGCCCGAATCGGACTTGACGTTAAGGTTCAAGCGCTTCCCTATAGTGTCTTCGGTACCGCGGCGACCAAGCTCGAATACTCGATTTTCCTTATGGGCTTCGGCAACACCACCGGCGATGCGGCCCGAGGGATGACCGCGGTCTTGGCGACCTATACACCCTCGGAAGGGCTGGGCGCCAACAATAGAGGACGTTACTCCAACCCCGAGTTCGATAAATGGATAAAAGCGGCTGCTGTGGAAAACGACGAAGAGAAACGCGAAACCTTCCTTCAGGAAGCCGCTCGCGTCGCTTTCCTCAAGGATCAGGCAATAATTCCCCTCTATTTCCAGACCATAACCTGGGCGGTACGCAAAGGGCTCTCTTATGAGCCGCGAATGGATGAATATACCTTGGCCAACAAGGTAACCATCGTAAAGTAAAGGTCTCAGCAATATCCGGGGGTACGGGGTTGTCGCTCAGTGCCCCCGGGCGGATCTTTTTCTATTTTCCAAGTAAAAAGGAAAAGCGTCATGACAGTTTTCATAATTCGGAGACTGCTTCAGAGCATCGCCTTGATTCTCGTGATGTCGGTTCTCGTTTTTTTAGGTGTCTATGCCATCGGAAACCCTGCGGACACCCTCATAGCCCCGGACGCTACGGAAGAGGAAAGGACCGCGGTGATTCAGCATTTCGGTCTGGATAAGCCTCTGTACGCCCAATACGGAAAATTCCTTTCCAATGCGCTCAAGGGAGACATGGGCGATTCATTCAAGTTCAACGAACCAGCTCTCAAGCTGATAACCGAACGCATTCCCGCTACCTTGGAACTGGCTTTTGCCGCGCTTTTTCTCACCATACTCATCGGCATACCCCTTGGCCTCGTCGCGGGTTTCAGACCCAAAGCCTTCTTTTCAAAACTTATCATGGGCGTATCGGCCTTCGGATTCTCCGTACCTGTTTTCTGGCTCGGCCTCATGATGGTCATGGTCTTCGCCGTGATCCTCGGATGGCTTCCCGCTTCGGGCCGCGGAAAGACAGTGGGGTTTTTCGGCATCCCCGTGAGTTTTCTGACCTGGGACGGCATCAGGCATATGATCCTCCCGGCCATCAACCTGTCTTTCTTCAAGCTCTCGTTGATCATTAGGCTCACCAGGGCCGGGACCCAGGAAGTCATACGCAGCGATTACGTAAAATACGCCAAGGCGAAGGGCCTTAGGTCATCCCGTATTGTTTTGATCCATGTCTTGAAAAACACCCTTATTCCGATTACCACCGTGCTCGGCATGGAATTCGGCAGGACCATCGCCTTCGCCACGGTCACCGAAACGATTTTCGCCTGGCCGGGCATGGGAAAGCTTATCATCGATTCCATTTCAACTCTGGACAGGCCAGTGATCGTCGCCTATCTCATGATGATCGTACTCATGTTCATCATGATCAATCTTATAGTGGACATAATATACTCTCTCCTCGATCCGAGGGTGCGGCTGGAGGAGCGGGCGTGAAAACCATGAAATTCAAGGACAGGCCCTTGGGCAAAGCCTTGACGGAATACGTCGAAAGCCCGATGGCTGTTGCCGCCTTTTGCGTTGTCGTGGTTTTTTTCCTGGCCGCGATATTCGCCAGCCAGATTGCCCCACAAAATCCCTATGACCTGGCTACGCTGGAACTCCTGGACGGGACATTGGAGCCCATGTCGGAGGGTTTCGGAGGCATGACCTACCTTCTGGGAACTGACGAACAGGGACGGGACATGTTGTCGGCAATCCTTTACGGTTTGCGGATAAGCCTGTCGGTAGGAGTAATCAGCACCCTGCTGGCGTTCGCCCTGGGCACATCCCTGGGACTCATCGCAGCCTATAAGGGGGGCCGGTTCGAAACTATCCTCATGCGGATCGTAGACTTACAGCTAAGCTTCCCTGCGCTTCTCATCGCCCTGGTCCTCCTCGTCATACTCGGACAGGGGGTGGATAAAATTGTTCTCGCCCTGGTTATCGTCAACTGGGCCTACTTTGCCCGATCCGCCCGGGGAAACGCCATGGCGGAACGAAATAAGGAATACATCGAAGCGGCCAAAGCCCTGCGCCTGAGCGATGTCAGGATTATTTTCCGACACCTTTTGCCCAACGTTCTGCCCTCGATAATCGTTATTGCCACCACGACAGTAGCCCGGGCTATTTCCACCGAAGCTACCCTCAGCTTTTTGGGAATCGGGCTGCCTATCACCGAACCCTCCTTAGGCCTTCTGATCTCTAACGGGTTCCGATATCTGCTTTCGGGCAAATACTGGATCAGCTTTTATCCCGGCATCGCTCTGGTGATCGTCATCGTTTCTCTCAACATGATGGGAGACCGTTTGCGTGATGTACTCAATCCTCGGCTGAAGCGATGAAGGAAGAAACTATGGAACATGGGGAAACACTGGGCGTACGAGGCTTAAAGACCTATTTTTTCACTAAAGCGGGGACCATCAAGGCCGTGGATGATGTCTCTTTTTCCCTCAGACCCGGGGAGATACTCGGCCTGGTAGGCGAATCGGGCTCAGGCAAAAGCGTTACAGGATTTTCAATCCTCGGGCTGGTGGACGAACCGGGCAAAATCGTGGAAGGAGAAATTCTCTTCAGGGGCGAGGACCTGCGCAGCGCAAGCGAAGAGCGTCGTCGTTCTTTGCGGGGATCCTCTATCGCCGCGGTTTTCCAAGATCCTCTGATGACCTTGAACCCGGTCTTGAAAATTGAAACACAAATGATAGAAGCCGTACTCGCCCATTCCGCCATCTCGAGGCAAGAAGCCCGGAGAAAGGCTGTTGCCGCACTGACCAAGGTAGGCATTCCCGCGGCAGAGGAACGCCTGTCGGCTTATCCCCACCAGTTTTCCGGAGGAATGCGCCAGAGGGTCTGTATAGCCATAGCCCTGCTGAATGAACCGAAACTCATCATCGCCGACGAACCTACAACCGCCTTGGATGTCACAATTCAAGCGCAGATACTCCATGAGATGAGATCCCTCTGCGTTCAGAGCGAAACATCGCTCATCTGGATCACCCACGATCTTTCGGTGGTCGCGGGACTAGTGGATAAAATCTGTGTCATGTACGCGGGAAAAATCGTTGAACGGGGCTCGGTGGACGAAATCCTTAACAGCCCTCGACACCCCTATACCTATGGCTTGATACGCTCCGTACCCTCACGAACCGCCAGGGGCAAGGAACTGTACCAAATTCCCGGTATGATGCCCTCCCCCCTGGCGTTGAAAGAAGGTTGCGCCTTTAAGGCCCGCTGCGCGAGGGCGGACAGTATGTGCGAAACCCAGCCCGAGGAATTTTCCCTTGGCGAGGACAGAACCTGTCGTTGTTTTCATCCCCATCCCGAGGAGAGGCAGGAATGATCATAAGCGCGGAGAAGCTTTCAAAAGTATTTTCGAAAGAACTGGATTTATCGGAGAAAATAGCCCTCAGGCTTGGGGCTAAGGTGGGGAAAAGAGCCGTCCATGCGGTGGATGCGATCGATTTCGGCATAGAAAAAGGCGAGGTAGTGGGACTTGTCGGGGAATCGGGCTGCGGGAAATCCACCCTGGGAAGAATGGTGGCGGGACTCATACCCCCTAGCTCAGGACAGGTATTGTTTCGTGGAATCAATCCTGCTCTAGCCCGGACGAAGGAAGAGCGAAAAACGGCTTTGAAAATTCAAATGATATTTCAGGATCCCTTCGCTTCGCTCAATCCCAGGATGAAGGTAGTGGATATAGTAGGAGAGGCTCCCCAGGCTCATGGACTGGTGGGACGAGAGGGAAAGCGAGACTGGGTCGCCGAGACCCTCCAGCGTTGCGGTTTGGATCCCGTCTATATGGATCGTTACCCGCATCAGTTTTCCGGCGGTCAGCGGCAGAGAGTCGGCATAGCCCGGGCTCTGGCCGTAAATCCCGAGTTTATCGTCGCCGACGAGGCGGTCGCATCCTTGGATGTTTCCATACAAGCGCAGATCCTCAATCTTTTCATGAAATTACGGGAAGAGCTTTCCTTGAGCTACCTTTTCGTGAGTCACTCCATCGGAGTGGTAAAACACATCTCCGACCGGGTAATGGTCATGTATCTGGGACGCCTCGTGGAAGAGGGAGGAACCGAGGACATCTTCGATTCTCCCAACCATCCTTATACGAAGGCGTTGTTGCGAGAAGTGCCGAAATTGGAAGATCGAAAAGCCAAATACAATCCCATAAAGGGAGAAATACCTTCTCCTTTGAATCCCCCGTCGGGCTGTCATTTTCATCCCCGCTGTCCCTACGCCATGGCCCGATGCAAAGACAGGGCACCACGATTGAAAGAAATCGCCCCGGGCCGCAGATCGGCTTGCTATTTGAACGATAAAATCGGATAAGAGGATTTCGGTTTGGCACAGAAAAACAGGTCGAAACAGGACGAAAGAAAGAAAATGAACGCGCAGCTTTTAGCCTCGTCGAGCCATAGACTGCTCTCCGATATACCGGTTCCAATGCGGGATGGGGTATGCCTGGCCACCGATGTGTATCTCCCCTCTTCGATAGCTGAGCCTTCAGCGGGCAGAAAGAAAAGCAAGGCTGTAGAGACCTACCCCGTAATTCTCGAGCGGACCCCCTACGGCAAAACAGTCGCCTCCCGTTCGGAGCGCAGCGTGGCTAACCCCAAACCTCTGGAAAGAGCCGAAGTTGCCGCTTTTTTCACATCCCGGGGGTATGCCGTTGTGTATCAGGATTGCCGAGGGACTCATGGTTCCGAGGGGAGCTTCACGAAATATCTTTCCGAAGGCGAGGACGGCTACGACGCTATCGCATGGATAGCCAGTCAACCATGGTGCAACGGCAAGGTAGGCACCATGGGCCTCTCCTATGCAGCCCATACCCAGGTAGCCGCGGCCTGCCTGGCTCCTCCCGCCCTTGCAGCCATGTTTGTCGATTCCGGTGGGTTTTTCGATGCCTATCAGGGAGGAATACGCCAAGGGGGGGCCTTCGAGCTGAAACAAGCCACCTGGGCCCTGCGGCAAGCTTTGCAAAGCCCAGAAGCCAACGCCGACCCCCAGATCATGGCCTCGCTTCAAAAAGAAATGCAGGATATCGCAGGGTGGTTTACCCGACTTCCATGGCGAAAAGGCCAATCCCCCCTCAGGTGGCTTCCGGAGTTCGAAGACTACCTCTTCGAGCAATGGAAACAGGGAGCTTACGGTGAATTCTGGCGCAAGCTGGGAATATGCTCCAAGGCCTTCATGGACTCCATGGCCGACGTGCCTGCGGTTTTCATGTCCAGCTGGTACGACCCATATCCGCGAACAGCGACGGAAAATTATTTAGGCTTTAAAGCTCGGAACAAAGGACCCGTCAGTCTCATCCTCGGTCCATGGACCCATGGCGATCGTTGTCTGAGCTATGCGGGGGATGTGGATTTCGGCCCCTCAGCCGCCCTCGAAGGCTCCTTGGCTTCGGATTTCCTGCACCTGCGTCTGGGATTCTTCGATAGGTGGTTAAAAGGAATAAAACAAAGGGAACATAAAGCCGAGGTCCCGGAAGCCGAGGTGAGATATTTCAGGATGGGCGGAGGGTCGGGCAAAAAAAACGCCCAGGGCAGACTGGATCACGGGGGAGTTTGGCGCAGCGCCTCAGCCTGGCCTTTGGCTACCACAGAGTGGCGGAGTTTCATCCTGGGTCAAGACGGAACTCTCCGACAGGGCAGCGAAGCGGCTGGAACAATGCCGATCGATCCTGAAACGCACATCAGGTATCGATTCGATCCCTCCAGTCCCGTGCCTTCGATCGGTGGAACGATAACCTCGGGAGAGCCCATAATGCGTGGAGGCGCCTACGATCAAACGGAGGATTCTCGGTTTTTTGGCTCCAAGCCACCCTATCTGCCCCTGGCCTCAAGACCCGACGTCCTGGTATTCGAAACAGAAGTCCTCGAACAGGACTTGGAAGTCACCGGACCTATCAGGCTTCACCTTAAGGTTTCGTCGGACTGTCCCGATACGGACTTCACCTTCAAGCTCATAGACCTCTACCCTCCCAGCAGCGATTACCCCAGAGGGTTTGCGATGAATCTCACGGACGGAATTCTACGGGCCCGATATAGGGATTCTTGGGAGTACCCATCCCCCCTCGAAGAAGGAAAACCATACGAAATCAGCATCGAAGCATTCCCCACATCCAATCTTTTTCGTTCGGGGCATCGGATTCGACTGGATGTATCCAGTTCGAATTTTCCCCATTTCGATGTCAACCCGAACACGGGCGAATCCGAAACTACATCGAGGGGCTACAGAATAGCCACCAATACGATACATCTAGGCGGAGCCAATCCTTCGAGGCTTATTCTTCCCATAATCCCCTAATTCAGCTTGACTCCCCATGCCTCGCCGGGGGATTCTATGGGCACCATGAAGGACAGGAAAAACGAGGCTGCCATCAAGGCTGTCGCATATGTATCCCCCAGCGCCTCCATCACCGGGGATGTGCGCCTGGGAGAGGGCTCATCGATATGGCACAACGCCACGCTCCGGGGCGACCTGGCCCCCATTCGCGTGGGCGGAGGATCCAATGTACAGGATGGGGCTGTCCTCCATGTGGCCCAGGATCTTCCCTGCGTTCTCGGGGAAGACGTGATTGTCGGCCATGGGGCAATCGTCCACGGTTGCAGGGTGGCCGACCGCTGCCTCATCGGGATGGGGGCCATTATCCTCAACGGAGCCGAAATAGGCGAGGAGTCCATAGTGGGGGCCGGGGCCTTGGTGACTGAGGGCAAGAAAATCCCGCCCCGCAGCCTCGTTCTGGGCAATCCGGCAAAAATCGTTAGGCAGGTCAAGGACGAGGAGGTGAAACAGATCATCGCCTCCGCCGGGCACTATCGGGAGCTTGCCGGGTCGGCGGCCCGCGAGGGGCTCCTCTCCATTGAGCCCTCCTACGGCGAGTTAGGTCAGGGCGCGGAAAACGGGAAGCTGGAGTCTCAGCCATGAGAGCCCGCTTTCTTTCTGAGCCAAAGGAGAATAGCGAAAACTTCGATCCCGGGCTCCCGAGGCTCATACCTCGGCTTGCGTCGTTGGCCGAACTCTATGATGCCGGCGAACTGGAAGCCCAGGCCCTGCGCTACAGAGGCATCGAGTCGGGTCTTTTTGCCCGTTTCCCCGAACGAAGGAGAGACTGTCCTCTTTTCTTCTCCACCCCGGGGAGGACCGAACTCTGCGGCAATCACACCGACCACAATGGCGGCATGGTGCTGGCGGCGGCGGTGAACCTTGACATGGTCGCCGCGGCCCTACCCAGGACCGATACTCTGGTGAGAATCCACTCCCAGGGCTTCGGCGGCTTCGAAGTGGATATTCGTGAACAATTCCCAAGGCCAGAGGAGAGGGCCAGCTCCCAAGCCCTGGTGAGGGGGATGGCCGAAGGACTCTCCAGGCTGGCCCGTAAAGAATCTGGAACCTCCGGCAGAAACAGCGGTTCGGGCAGGGAGGACAGGCTCCTCTGCGGCTTCGACGCCTACATCGATTCCCGGGTACCCTCAGGCTCGGGCCTGTCCAGCTCGGCGGCCTTCGAAGTGCTTGTCGGGAGTATTCTCGCGGTATTTTCGGGGCTGAAGGTATCGCCCGCCGAGCTGGCTATGGTCGGCAAGGAGGCGGAGAACCGGCACTTCGGCAAGCCCAGCGGACTCATGGACCAGACAGCCTGCGCCCTGGGCAGCCTGGCCCTCATCGATTTCGCGGACCCCGGGCGGGCCGCGATTCGGCTCCTCAACTTCGACCCCGGCGAATTCGGCTACGGCATGGCCATAGTCAGCGCCGGGGACAGCCACGCCGACCTCACCGAAGAGTATGCGTCCATTCCCAGAGAGATGAAGGCCATAGCCCTCAAGCTTGGCAGGGAAAGCCTCTGCGGCACCACCAGAAGCGAGCTGCGGGAAAAAGCGGCGGAACTGCGAACGACTTGCGGCGACAGGGCCTTTTTGAGGGCCTGGCACTTCGCAGGCGAAACCCTGCGCCCCCAGGCGCTTGCGAAGGCCATCGAATCGAAGAACATCGAAACCTATTTCCGCATCGTAAAGGCCTCGGGCGATTCGAGCTACAAGTACCTCCAGAACATTCTCCCCGGGGCAGGATCGGCAAGCCAGGGCCTAGCCTTCGCCCTGGCCCTCACCGAGGACTTCCTGGAGGGAAAAGGAGCCTGCAGGGTTCATGGGGGAGGTTTCGCCGGCACGATACAGGCTTACATCCCATTGAACAGAACGGAAGAATACCATGCCCTCATGGAAAAGAATTTTGGAACTCATTCCCTCTACTGGATAAAAACCAGGCGCCATGGCGCCATATGCATTGATCCCCCCTCAAGGAGCAGCCGATGAAGGACGACAAGAAGGGTTTCAAGCCCTACCTAGGACTCACTTTTCTCATTGGTTTCGGCTTTTTCACCATGGGCCTCATGGATCCCCTCTACGACACCTACGTACCCATCTTCCTGGGTCGCTATGTGTCATCCATGACCCTTATAGGCCTGATCATGACCCTGGACAATATCTTTGCCCTCTTTCTCATACCCCTTTCCAGCGTCATTTCGGACAGGACGAGGACGGGCATAGGACGACGCATGCCCTTTATAATCACCCTTCTGCCTTTGACCGCCCTATTCTTCGGCTCCCTTCCCTATGCGGCCGAAATATCCCTGGGAGCTATGGTGGCCGTCATTTTTGGTCTGAACATCGTAAAGCAGTCGGTGCGGGGGCCCGTGGTAGCCCTCATGCCCGACCTCATACCGGCGGAATACAGGTCCGAGGCCAACGGGGTGATCAATACGATGGGCGGCGTAGCCACGATAGTGGG
>Ga0228535_1001033_pt1 | contig 54335 bp, 40 predicted proteins | sample SJ1metagenome_FD_168457 | JGI IMG/M metagenome (GOLD analysis project Ga0228535, IMG submission 168457) | Enriched culture of PCE-dechlorinating microbial communities from Ithaca, New York, USA - SJ1 | ecosystem: Engineered > Modeled > Simulated communities (microbial... > Unclassified | place... | reverse complement strand
ACTATTTACTCTGTTATTATTTGTATCATTGTTATGTGCTATGCTTTATTTCCTTAGGAATCTAATTTTTGGATGATAGTAAACTAAGTCCATTTTTTTCAGATAGATATTCTTGGGACAAACCTTTCCTACTTCTCAAGGTTTTAATTTTTTGTGCTAATTCTTTGTTCTTCAATTTTTATATTTTAAAATTTAGAACAAAAGTATACTTAATGTCATTAATTGCTCAAGTCATACTTACGTCATATTTACGTCATTTACGCCAATATGATATTTCATAGGTTATTGGCATACCGCACAACGGCTGACAATATGAAACGGTTGGGTTTTCGGGGTGCGTTCGTATCCGCTGGGGAAAATATTGGTGTGGAACAAAAGTTTCACAATCAACGGAACGACAACTGTTTATATTGTGTGTTGTACGTAGTTCTTTATTTTTCTTCCATTTTAATTTTAAATTCTTCGGAAAATTGGACTAATATCTTACTCACTTTTTTTATATAGCTTTTCTCAGACCACAGATCAATATTTAATAGTCCTCTTCCTCCTGCACCTCCAATTATATCAATATCAATAGAACTTTTTTCTATTTTCAAAATCACCATATTCATTTGGGTTGAACTATTTCTAAAATAGAATTGTTCATCCGCTAAAATGGACATATTAGAACTATGTTTCTCATATTCAAATGAGAAATGATCTTTTAGATAATCAATAATTTTTCTTCTATCAGTTGTGAAAATTTTAAATCTGGAAATATTCATATAATCGTTATTACAATTGTTGAATTCTTATTATTTAATTATTTGTTTATCAGTATTTTTTTCCGGTTTTATAAAATTACACATAACGTTTTTCGGCTTGGCGTAATGGCGGTTTTTTTAGTACAAACGTTTATAAGGTTTCTTAGTATTTCAATTTTCTTTTTTTTCATCAAATTAGTACGATGTTTCTATCTTGGTGGCTTGTGTACAACGGGTTGGGGCTTTGCGTTCGGGAGGGGATAGAAAGTGCACTTTCAGCTAATCACCGCCGCGAGCAAAACTGACTACGTGTTGTACCCAGTTATTTTTTATTGTTCAGTTCTTTAATCATTCTCGTTTTACTTTTTTCAGTCGGTAATATTTTAGACCAGGATACAATTATCACTGTTGCAAACTTTTATAAGGGGTAGGATGCTTCGAATCGCCACTTCTCCCGCTGTTGGCTATATTGCGTGTTATGGGCTGTATTTAATTTCATTCATCAAGTCATTTTTATTATATTTTTTTAAATCAAGGTTAAGTATAGTATCACTTGAAAAAATTATATTCTTATATATTGCCAACTTAGGTTCTTCTTTCCCACTTACATAACCTATTAACATTGTTTTCTTATTTTTCTCAAGATATACCGTTCCGCTTTTCTTTGGCGGATTTAGATTTGGGATAAGCTGCCATTTATTCTTATCCCAGTAGAATATCCACCTTTCTTTAGCGAAAATATAATTAATTGACCTAGGATTCTCAGGATAATAAATGATAAAGTTTATGCAATCTGAACTTTCCCTGTTTAGATTAATTTTTACTCTATCTTTCCTTTTGGGTTTTGTATATTCCCAGCAATAAACATAAAGACTATCACCACTTAGTTTTTCTGCCAAGAATTTATAGAACAATTCAAAGTCGTTTATTACTTTCTGAGAACTTTTTGAATAAACAAAATCAAAATACTTTTTCCTTTTATCAAATTCTTCTGCTGTTGCGTTAAGGAACCCATAGGCTTTTACATATTTGTCCTTAATTTCCAAACTATCAAAAGTAATTGGAAATACAAAAGGTATATCAACAAATCTTCCTCTTTGTATTCCAGGCAACCAATCCTTGAGCTCATTAACAAAATTAAACGCAATGGAATCGCAAATCGAGCTTGCTGATTTTACAATTCTGGTGTTTTTTAACTCTCCATTTTTTCCAAAAACTGTCTCAACGAATACTTTCTCTCCATAGCAATCAAAATTTTCAAAATCAATTTTATCAAAATATGTCAATACCTGAGTTTTAAAGTCTTTAAATACAAACAACTCCTCCCAACCATGTCCACCAATGATCACTTCATCATCAGGTATTGTATCATACACAATCTGTGCTGATAGATTTATCCTCAAAAGCAATAAAATTATTAATATGTTTCTACGTCTTTTCATAATATAGCCCATAACGGTTGTTAACGGTAACTTTTGGATTGCATCAGGCAGGGCTTCACTGACTGCCTGGATGTAACAATCGCCCCGGTCACGTGTGATGGTCTTGATGTCGGGATACTGTCGTAACCACTCTGCTATATCCTCCTTTTCCCGGCTCTTTAATACTTCTACTGTTTTACCTGTCTCCCTATTTACGACTATCGTACCATAGGTATGCCCCTTGTGGTATGCCCAGTCATCTATTCCCAAATGTGTCATTTTTGCAGGAGGAGAAACATTGCATTTGTGTATGGTTCTAAGACACGTTGAGGAGCTGACCCGTAGCAGCATCTGCTCTGAAATCCATGAAGCTTTGTTTGATGATGTTTCCTTGCTTAAATGGAGTAGTCTGTCATTGGCTCGTGATGTTCTGCGTGAATATGGGACCACTTTATCAGACAATTGTTGTGAAAACACTTTTTTCGAACACTTTGGATTGTCACAGAAAATCTTTCTTACTTTAAGTTCTAACTTGACGGATCTGGATATTATTGGAAGATCTTGCAACTTCCTGCAATAGTAACTATGAAGACGCTTACTCCTTGAACCGCATAAAGGACAAAAACCATATTTGGATGCAATTTCTGCTGATATGAACAACTGATCTTCATTCATGGAGATTCCTTTCACTTTTACTCTTGGAAGCTGTATCAATGACCGTAAGGAGATATTTTTCTTGCTTTCTAAAACCCTCTTCATTTATGTTATACATTTAATACACAATGCATTAAAGTTAATCATAAATATCGAACAAACCTAATTTTATAAGGTTTATTTATCTGTATATGAGGTATATATATTATAAATTAGCAATATTTTTCACTGCCACCAAAAGTGACGAAGAACCACAGCGATACAGCACCTTCGGTAACAACAATGCAGCATATTCTGTAACAATGATGCATCAGTCGCAAAGGTAATTTTTTATGTTCATATCTTATCAGATTGTCCATTAAAAATGTTTTTTCTGTTCTGTATCCTATAGCTCTTCCCTTTGTTATGGAAAGCTTTCCATAACAAAGGCGATTCTATGAGAAGAAAAAAAGATAAATTTGTCTTTGACTTTTTTTGATAAATCAAAAAAGGAGAACCTTCGGAGTGCCCTCCGGGAGAATGGAGGGGTCAATATCCCGGACAAGGGGGCAGCATCACCGGAATACGCAGGTCTTACGGTTAATATTGGTAATGACTGCAATAGTCTTGATTTTTTTATCTACTTTAAGCAATGAAAGCATTTTCTTTATTTCACTTCTACTTGTTGTTTTTCTTACATAGTGCCTTCATTATTACCAGCTATTGGATTGCGAAGTAAATTAATACTATCATAAATCAACAGTAAAGAGGAGTCGGTATGCCCGAAATATGGATCAGTATGTTCTCGAATATACAGAGCAAACACTCTTTTTTGGACAACGGTACAAAATAATATAACTTTGTGCCCATTGGATTGGATTTTTTTCTTAGGGCAGAAGTAATCATGGGTGACCAACCTCTGTTGAGGGTCGTATCAGGTTATACAGTTTATTTGAATTTACAGAGAACCTATAGATGAAAGACAAGAATATAGAGAATAGTCTCCTATCTTTCAGAAATTATTACGAGGCTAACGTACCGCCATTGATATTATTTGCTCGCCGTTTTGTATCTGAAGAAATGGCCGAAGATATTATACAGGATGTTTTTCTCGATATATGGGATTATGTCGGGATAAATGAAAAATTACCCTCCCGTTCTTATTTATTTATAGCTGTAAGGAACAAATGTTTGAATAGCCTCATAAGAGAACGGGTGAAAAAGAACTATATACAATCAACCGAATTAGATAATCGTATTTTAGGTCTTGATTATTACGATTCTTTTGAAAAACAGATTATAGACCGAGAAGATATGCAGTATGTCTATGATGAGATTGAGAAGTTACCTGAAAAATGTAAGCTTATTTTTAAAATGGCTTATTTCGAAGAAAAGAAAAATGCAGAGATTGCAGAAAACCTGAACATTTCTATCCGTACCGTCGAACATCAGTTATATTTGGGATTGAGGACATTACGATCCCAGTTGATCGCTGATGGTAAAAAAAACTTATTTTTTCTATTTTTCTTTTAAGTAAATATTTACGGCATCTTGTCTTATCAATATAGGAAGAAATATTAAAATGATGCCATTTGCAACTGAAGAAATAATTATTCGATCGATTCGTAAAATTGCGACTCCCGGAGATCTGGCTATTCTCAACAATTGGCTGGGGGAAAAGAAAGAGAATGTTGCATATTATTGCCAACTGGAAGAAATTTGGAATTCAAGGAAAAATTTACCCGAAGAAATTATTTATAATGGTTGGCAGATGCTTTCCGGAGAAATTGCTGCGCGTCCGCCAACAAAACAATCATCTGTTATTCCGGTCAAAAAACGGAAGATCGAATGGCTTCATTATGTTGCCGCTGTGTTTATAGGTGTGTTGATTGCTACAGCTGTCTGGATAACACTATTCGATATCTCGAAAGATTCCCGGCAGCAATTCCTTGTTCAAAATGTGGTTTATAACAAGACAGGTGTATACCCCGTCATTTTACCCGATCATTCGAAGGTCTGGATGAATGAAGAAACCCGGATTGCCTATCCCGAAAAGTTTACGGATGGAACCCGGTTGGTAGCTTTAGAAGGTAAAGCATATTTTGATATCCGTAAAGATCCCGAAAATCCCTTTATTGTACAAATTGGAGATGTAAATATAGAAGTTACCGGTACTGAATTCTTTGTAGAATCCATGCTGGAAGAAAAATCGTTTATAACCTTGATTTCCGGTACTGTTATTTTAAATTATAAAAACAGGGAAGGTGGAATCCTATCCACTGCTCTTGCACCCGGAGAGCAAGCCCGTATAAATCGCTTAAAGGGCAATGTGGAAATTGAAAATATCGATACCAGTTATTATGTCGCATGGAAAGATGGGACTTATAGGTTTACGGATGAACTATTAGAGAAAATTGTCCCTTTACTGGCTAAACGTTTTAATTTGGATATTCATATTGCCCCATCTTTGAGAAATAAACGATTTACTGGTAGGGTTATACCAGGGGAAAATATAGAAGATATTTTAGAATCAATTGCAAAAAGCTATCCAATTAACTATCACATTTCAGGAAAAAAAATTTATGTGAATGAACGATAGTATCATATGTCTAATTCAAAAAATAATGCCTATGAAAAAAGTGAATTAGCCTGATAAATGTGATATAAGATAATATAATATAAGATAAAATAAAATAAAATAAAAGAGCCGGACGATATTGCTCTATCTTCCGACTCACTAAGTTTTAAATTATTAATCCCGCCAATAACCATATTCTTGCTGGAACCGGTTAAAGGCTAAAAATTAAAAAACAAACAAATATATGAAAAATAGGATACATAGAATACCCATTCCTGCATTTTTATTGTTTATTATGAGAATGACATTCTTTTTGTTTGTCATTAGTATTTTGCAGACATATGCCACCAGTTCTTATGCACAAAACACACACCTGACAATCCAAGAAAATGAAATTGAATTGGGTGAACTTTTCCATAAAATCGAGAAGCAGACCGATTTTTATTTTTTCTACAACAATGATCAGGTTAACAAGCATCTAAAGGTTACTATAAACGTAAAAGATAAAACTATATTTGAAGTACTTGATCTTGCTCTTAAAAACACCGGACTATTATATCAGGTTCATAATAAGGCGATTATATTGAATTCAAATGGTATAACTCCATCACTAGTCCAGCAACAAAAAAAGCAAATTACAGGAAAGATTACCGATGAACAGGGTGAACCCATTATTGGTGCAAATATTATTGAGAAAGAAACTACAAACGGTACTATAACCAATATAGACGGAACGTTTTTACTTTCTGTCTCAGACAGTTCAGTTATATTTGTTTCATATATCGGATATTTATCTCAGGAAATAGATGTTGGGAGTGGAAATGATTTTCAAATAACACTTAAAGAAGATCTCCAGACTTTAAATGAGGTTGTGATTGTAGGTTATGGGACACAGAGGAAAGGATTGATAACCGGATCTATCTCATTAACCAAAGGAGAAGAGATAATTAAAAGTCCCTCTCAGAACTTAGGCCAATCATTACAGGGGCGTATACCGGGGGTCATAATGAATGTGAGATCGGGAGAACCAGGTTCTGACGGGGCATCGATAAGCATTCGTGGTAAAAGTACAACTGGCAATACCGATCCGCTAATATTGGTAGATGGTATTGCCAACCGAAGTGGAAACTGGGACCGGATAAACCCCAACGATATTGAAAGTATCACAGTCCTGAAAGACGCATCGGCCGCTATTTACGGGTCGCGTTCGGCTAACGGTGTTATCCTGATCACTACCAAGCGGGGTAAAGAAGGCAAACCCACGATAGACTATTCTTATAATATTGGATTTCAACAACCGACACGCCTCCCTCAATTGGCTGATGCCTCAACATTTGCAGAGGTATTCAACGAGATTGAAGAATACGAAGGACGTATTCCCCGTTATACGGTTGAAGAGATTGAAAAATTCCGTAATGGTTCCGATCCAGTTAATTATCCGAATACCGACTGGCTGAAAGAAACCCTACGGAAAACTTCTTTGCAGCAAAAACACAATGTATCGTTAAGAGGCGGAAATGATAGGATTAAGTACTTTGTCGGCGCTGGATTTGCAGATCAGGATGCCATTTATAAAAACAGTAATACATTTTATCGCCAATACAATATACGTTCGAACATCGATGCACAGATCACCAAATACCTTAGTGCGTCGGTCGATCTTGCCGGAAGAATTGAGGACCAGCAATATTCAGGATACGACGCGGGGACTATTTTTTTTAGTTTGCTTCGTTCTTTTCCCACGTCATTGGCCCGTTATCCCAACGGATTTCCTACCGTGGGGATGGATATTGGTAATCCTGTGACACTGGTAACCGATGAAACCGGTTATAGACGGTATAATAAATCGGTATTTAATAGCACATTTATGGCTAAACTTGATCTGTCGTGGTTGATCGAAGGATTATCAATTGACGGCTACATGGCTTTCGATAAGGAAGGAATGGAGAAAAAAGAGTGGAAAATACCTTTTTATTATTATGTTTGGGATCAGACAACTGATACTTATGAGAAAAAGAAAAACGGGACCCGGGATTATGCATCTCTGAGGCAGGATTATGTTCCCCGCACGTCGCTTACCTTCAATACCAAGTTAATGTACAATAATAGATTTAATGAGGTACACGGACTTGACCTTTTGTTGGGGTATGAACAAAACGAATCGAAGGGAAACGACTTCTGGGGTTCCCGCTCTAATTACTTATCAACGGCTATAGACCAGCTTTTTGCAGGAAGTACCAACAAAGAACATTATGACAATGGAGGGAGTGCGTACGAGCAGGCGCGAATGAGTTATTTCGGGCGGCTGGGATATGATTATACCGGTAAATATATGGCTCAGTTCAATTTAAGATACGATGGTTCCTATATTTTCGCGGCGGGTAAAAGATGGGGATTCTTTCCCGGCATATCACTCGGGTGGAGATTGTCGGAAGAGAACTTTATCAAAGAGAATGTGCAGTGGATGAATAATCTGAAAATCAGGGCTTCTTACGGACAGCAGGGTAATGATAACGTAGGCGCTTACCAATATTTACTGAAATATGCAACCGGACGGAATTATGTTTTCGGCAATACCGACGTGCAAGGTGTTTATCAGGAAGGATTTCCTAACAAAAATATCACATGGGAAGTGGCCGATACTTATAATATAGGGCTTGACGGAGATTTTTGGAACGGACTACTGGGAATCGAATTCGATCTCTTCAAAACCAAAAGATCCAATATCCTGCGGCGACGTAATGCCTCTATCCCGCAATATACCGGACTAAAGGATCTCCCCGACGAAAATATTGGTAAGGTAGAAAACAAAGGTGTGGAGTTGCAACTTAACCACAGAAACCGGATAGGAAAAGTAAATTTCAATGCTTCGGGTAATTTCTTGTATGCCTGTAACAAGGTGATTTATATGGACGAAACTCCCTGGGGAGAAGGTTATGATTATATGAAGGAAGAAGGGATGCCCTTAGGTGCAGGCCTTTATTACGAAGTAATCGGGATCTTCAAGGACCAGGCGCACCTGGAGTCTTATCCTCACATGGAAGGAGCACGCCCCGGAGACCTTATATTTAAAGATGTAGATGACAATGGGGAAATTAATTCGATGGATCGGATAAGGCAGCCGTTGACTAATTTCCCGGAAATAGTATTCGGAATGACTTTGGGCGCCGATTGGAAAAATCTCGACCTTTCCATTTTGTTGCAGGGACAAGGTCGGGCAAAACAAGCGGTATATTCTCGTGCCGATCAGACCGGGAACTTTTATATGAGTCAGGTACAAGATCGATGGACACCACATAATATGAACGGGACGCAACCCCGTGTAGGAGGCAGTATTAATTCGATGGAGAGCTACAGTTCGACTTATTACCTCAAGGATGCTTCTTTCCTGCGTTTGAAGAATGTGGAGCTGGGATATACCATTCCTGGGAATAATTGGTTGGACAAGTTGAATATTTCCCATTGCCGGATATATTTGAGTGGATATAACCTGTTGACTATCGATAAGATAAAGGAAGTAGATCCCGAAACACAAGATGGTAAAGGTACATATTACCCACAACTCAGAATATTCAATGTGGGTGTCAATATAACTTTTTAAAATATAATTGTATGAAACGAGCATGAATTACGAAGTAATCGACTTTGTCAAAATAATTCTCATCCAATAATTTGATTAAAAGCGAGTTTCATATGCTACTTTTGAAAATAAATAATTTTAATAATATGAAAAATATTATATATATCAGTTTATCAATCCTGTATTTCCTGTTTGTCTCCTGTAATGATTTCCTTGACAGAAAACCTCTTGATAAAATGACAGAAGAAGATGTTTTCAATGATGATGCTTTGTTGATAGCTTATGTAAATGCCTGTTATAATGCCTATCCCAGTGGCTTCGAAGAAGCCATGATGTCTTCTACCACAGACGAGACTTACACACGCCACGGAAAGGAAAGTTCAGTTATCGTGTCCAGGGGAGAAATGACCCCGGATAACATTACTATTTTCGATAGCGGGCGTTTTTCTAATTTTAATTACTGGGAAAAGGCATATGAATATCTGCGCAATGTCAATACTTATTTTGAAAAGATTGATGATGCAAATGTTTCGGAAGTCCTGAAGAATAGATTGACTGGTGAGATGAAATTTATACGGGCATTCATTTATTCCAATCTGATTTGGCGTTTTGGCGGAGTCCCGATTATAACACGCTCTTATGATTTAAATGAGACCGATTATTCTATGCAGAGAAATACATACGACCAGTGCGTGGATTTTATATTGACCGACTTAGCGGAAGCGATAGAGAATTTACCTGATAAAATGGAAGGTGCTCACTCTGGTAGGGCTTCAGCTGATGCATGTAAAGCACTTAGAGCAAGAATCTTGCTTTATGCAGCCAGTCCGATGAACAATCCCGGTAATGATAAAATCAAGTGGGAGAAAGCCCGTGATGCATCTTTAGAAGTAATGAATCTCCCAGGATATGAACTTTCTGATAATTATAGGGATATCTTTCTTGAAAAAAATAACAGGGAAGTTATATTCAAAAGGGAATATACCAAAGCAAACGGACATAGGATGAATCTCTTCAATTCTCCTAATGGTTTTGACGGATGGGGAGGCAATTGTCCACTGCAGAATCTGGTAGATGATTACGAAATGAAAGCTACCGGAAAGAGACCGATTGAGGAGGGATCAGGTTATGACTCTACTCATCCGTATGAAGGCCGTGATCCTCGTTTCTATGCATCTGTTTTGTACAACGGAGCCATATATCGCGGACGAGAAGTGGAAGTATTTATCCCTAAAGGAAAAGATAGTTCGGAAGGTGATGTGGGCAGTTGGAATACTTCGCTGACAGGATACTATTTATATAAATTCATGGATGAGAGTCAACTATTAAGTGAAACTAATACACAACCGTGGGTATTCTTCCGATTGGCAGAATTTTATTTGAATTACGCTGAAGCACAATATCATCTTGGCAATGAAGCTGAATGTCGAGATGCCATAAATATCGTGAGAAGACGCAAGGGGGTAGAAATGCCCCTGGTTACCGAGTCAGGTAGTAAATTGATGGAAAGGCTTTACAATGAACGTAGAATAGAGTTATCTTTTGAGAATCATCGTTATTTTGATCTGCGCCGATGGCTTATTGCAGAATTTTATGAAAATATTGATGCGATGGGAGTACAGGTAATCAAGAAGGATGACGGAATATTTAAATATAATTCCATTACTGTATTGGAACGAAAATTTCTTCCCCAACATTATTTGCTTCCAATTCCCCGGGCCGAAATTCTTAAAAGTAAGAATACGTTGGTTCAAAATCCTCAGTATGAATAAATATCATATATTCAGCCTCGTTCAAAGCTTGAATAGAAGACCGCTGAGCCAAAATATTCTTGATATGTAAAACTTAAACATGCTTTTAAGTTAAATCTTCGTCCGAAAAGGTGTTTAACTATTCGATTTACAATAACTCCAAAGTTCATAGTTTATTTTATGCATCTTCTAATGTAGTTACTGACAATATGAATAAATTGCTTTTGTAAAGCATAAAATAAATGTGTCATATTTATATTGTTAAATTATTATTTGAAATAATAAAAAACATTTAATTTAGGATTAGGCGTATAAATAGTTATGGGAATATCCACACTCCTATCTTGTTGCTTATCAGATAATCTTTAAAATTGAAATTTGTAAAATAGTAAATTTAAAAAAATATTTATTCACATGAAGTTTAATTACGTATTTTCTACTCTCTTAATTTTATTTATTAGTTTGCATCTAAACTGTAGCAGTCAATCTCCTGAAGTTAAGATACCAAAAGAGTCATTTTCAGACTCTTCACGGATTATCAATATAATTAATTTTATCCGGCAGACCGATTACCGGATCGAGAACTCCGATAAACTATTGTTTGAGGCTGTGGAAAATCAGATTAAACTGGTTAATGAATATAATTTTCCGGCAACATTTCTCTTTCAGTATGATGCATTGATTAATCCTGCATACCAGAAGCTGATGAAAACTCAATTAAGTCCTAATTGCGAAATCGGTGCATGGTGGGAGATTACACAACCCCATGTAGAAGCAGCGGGAATAAAATGGCGCGGAGAACACTCCTGGGTGTCTCATGCGAATATTGCTTTTACAACCGGATATACCCCGGAAGAGCGGGAAAAGCTGGTCGACGTCTATATGTCCAAATTCAAAGACATCTACGGGGAGTATCCCAGATCGGTCGGGTCATGGTTTATTGATGCCCATACATTGGCGTATATGGTTAAAAAATACAAAATAGTGGCCTCTTCTAATTGTAAAGATCAGGTAGGTACTGATGGATATACGCTGTGGGGCGGCTATTGGAACCAGGCCTATTATCCCAGTCGACACAACGCATACATGCCGGCACAAACAAAAGAGAACCAGATACCGGTTCCTATATTCCGAATGCTGGGAAGTGATCCGATATATCAATATGAAACAGGCGTAGGGACAAATGGTCAGGATGTAATCTCGCTTGAACCGGTTTATAGAGAGGCCGGGAAAAACAGGGAATGGGTAAAATATTTTCTCGAATCGATTGTCAATCAGCCAAGCCTCGCTTTTAATTATGCGCAAGCAGGTCAGGAAAATTCGTTTACGTGGAGCAGCATGGAAGAGGGATTAAAAATGCAGTTCTCCTTATTCAAATCTTTACGTGATGAGGGGAAAATTCGCATTGAAACACTGGAGAACTCCGGTAAATGGTTTAAAGACCGCTTCATTATGACTCCTGCAACCGCTGTCACCACTTTGACGGATATTAGAGAAGAAGGAAATAAAACAGTCTGGTTTAACAGCCGTTTTTATCGCGCGAGTCTGCTATGGGAGAAAGATGGTTTCTGTTTCAGGGATATCCATATGTTTGATGAGAATCTCCAATCGGATTATCTGACTACACCGGGAACAGGCAATCAATTTTTCTATTATACACTGCCTGTGATTGATCGTTTTTACTGGAGTACTCCTGAAGAAAAAACCGGACTTCAAATCATGCAACTTGAGGATGACGGTTCCGTAAAGGAGATAGTACTGAAAGATCCCGTGGTAACTGAACCAGCAATAGATGTACTATGTGTATCTACATCGGACGGCAAGGGTAACCGATTTGAAATTGTATTTTATGAAAATAAAATCGATATATCATATAAAGGAGATAAAAAGGACTTTAGATGGCTAATGGCATTAAAGGTCCCGGAAAGCAGAAAAGATCGACTCCCTTTTGAGTCGTTTGAAGCAACTGTACTGAGAGCTAAATTCAAAGGATTTCCTTATAAGATTACCTGTGAACAGGGATTCATTCAAAAGGGAGATAAGACTGAATATGATCTCAAAATGGTACCGAACAAACACAAGTTGTTAATCAACTGCACAAACAGATAATAGGAAGAATAATGATTGATTTTTTTGTCGAAATATTAAAACACACCAAGTGAAACTTACAGTAAAGCATACGGCATAATGTAACCTCTATTCCGGCAAGCCATCTGCCTTTCGAAGATGTAATCAATAAAGTAAAATAACTCAAACAAGATTATTATGGAACAGATTAAGAGAAAAACTTTGAGATTAATTGTATTGATAAATATCATTACTTTGGGTGTTATTATATCAGGTTGTGATAATCAGTTAGATTTTTTATTTAATAATGAAGATATAATAGAATTTCAGGAAACTCCCAATAATAATACAGACATAATTAAGTTATCTTATGATACATGGCAAGATCAATTAGATTATCTTATCGATGATAGGCCTGAGACGAGCTTTATTACTAAGCAGGGATTAAAGTTAATTAGTTATAAATTATTGCCAGATGATGAAGATGCCAATGGCAATATTAATGCTCGTTCATACTTTCCCCTTTATAATAATCCAATGGATTACAATAAATATGAAATATTACCTCTTTCTGAAATATCTAAATCCAAACCTAATATAGTAAATGATTACATTCATTTTAGAGAAAGTGTAATAGATCAACACACAAATACTTCTTTAAGAAAAGTACAGCTTAAATGGGCATATAAAAATGTAGAATTTACAACTCTCTGTTTAGTGGTTGATAGCGAAATTATCTATGATGACCTTTTATCTCACATTTATGTCATTACAATATCTGAGCCATCTGAAACTCGTCAAATACCACGTCTTAAAAGTGAAAACGAAAATGATGGACCTATTATATATTTCTTCAATTCACCAAGTTGCAGTATTTCTGGTTTGACAGGATCAGCCGTAGCTTGGGCAAGTGTTACTGTTTATGGGACAAGAGCAGGGAGCATTAACTCGATAACAGGTTATACTCCAGAATATTATTCATCAACCACGGGATTTGGATACGTAGCAGATGCTTATTTAAATATCTTAGGATATGAGTCTGGGGCAAACGGCTATTGTAGATTTAAATGGGAGGTTTCAGTAGCACAAATAAACCCTTCTGGGGGTTCTAAAAAGTTTGGAGCAGAAACAAATATCACTCCTAATATGCTCAGTAATTAGAGTAAATTCTAATCTTATTTAATTATGAAAAATTTAGTTTGTCTTTTTCTCCTTGGCCTTAGTTTGTGTAATTTAGAAGGGGTATACCCTCAAATTTCTCATGGATTTAATGGAGCAACTACGAACCTGTATGAATACGGGGCACCTATCATTAAAAGCGAGGATAATATAATAAATCTGTTCAAAAACTTCCCACTGTATGTTGAAAATGGAGAAGATATTGATTTTTTGTCTTATGAATTTGTGGGAACAATAAAACATAAGAGGGACGCCAAAAAGTTTGTAAAAAAGAATTATGATGAGAATTTCTGGTTTAGTTGGACTACTGTTTTCTACAGAAATAATGCCGATATAAGTGAGAATATTCCCTCTTCTGCTGAATTTTTTACAGAAAATCCATTACCTATTCTTGGAAAGAAAACTATTAGAAATATGATCAATACTATTTCGGAAGAGTATGTTCATATTGGAGATGAAGTTTACGCAATTGATTATGTCGTAGAATTGCAAAAGCACAGGCATTATATTTTTGTCAACCCAACTACAAAAAAAGTACTATTGAAAGGAAATATTTTTGGCATTGAAATTCCAATAACTCATATAGAATATATAAATGAAGCAAAAAAAATCACGTTAAGTAAAAAATAAAAGATATTAGAAAATCCCCTCTCCGGTAATAAACAGCATCATCAATAAAATGCGAAGTTTATTGAATGAACCGGATAGTTCGGATGACTCGCTAAAATTAATTGAATACAATATGAAACCGATAATAAAAGAACAACTCAAAGTAAGCTGGGCATTTGCAATAGCTGCCTGTATATTTATCCTACTTGTTATTTTTTCTACTTCAGGGCTATATAATGTACCCGATATTTTTTGGGGCATAGCCTACATATTATTGGCAGTCACATTAACTATTACATGCCTTAAAGCGTCGAAAAGATTTCAACAGAAAGGTAGGTACGCCACTTGTTCCAGATTGATGTATGTCGCGGGACTTTTGTCGGGATTATGGCTCTATGAAGCCATTAAACACTTGTTCTGAATAATCCAGAAGATTTACCGGACAAATTGCCTCATCCGGTAAATCTCTTTTTTCAAATTATACATGTTACATCAAACAATGAAACATATATACAGAATTTCTTTTTTCGCATTTTTTGTCTTTTCCTTCGGCTGTTCCCATAAAAAAAACAGCCCTTTGGAAGAAGTGTTGAAACTGGCCGGTTCAAACAGACATGAATTAGAACGGGTAATCAAACATTACCGCGCAACACCGGTGGACAGCCTGAAACTGAAAGCTGCCGAATTCCTTATCCTGAACATGCCGGGAAAATATTCCGAATGTTATGAAGCGCCCTGGGAAGATGTGGCGACCGTAAACCTGAGGTGGAGTAGCTCTTCAGACAAACAGAAAGTGTTAGACACTTATCAATTGGGAAATCCGGTTCGAAAAGAAGATATTGAACATATCACTGCCGAATATCTGATTAACAATATCGACCTGGCTTTTCAGGTCTGGAACGACAAGCCGTGGGGAAAATATATCCCTTTCGACACCTTTTGCGAAGAAATACTTCCATACCGGATCGGAACGGAGTCGCTTGAAAATTGGCGGGAGAAAGTCCTGACAAGTTTTGCCGACATAAATAATTCGCTAAAGGAAGATTCTATAATGACCGCTGTGCAAGCATGCCGCAGGGTAAATGACCTTTTACCCCGCTTCCGTCTGGACAAGGACTTCTCCAATATGAGTTTTACCCGACTGATGGCAACCACAAGGGGAATGTGTGACAGCCAGGCCGCATTGGCCGCTTTTGTGATGAGAGGACTGGGAATTCCCGTAACCATTGACTTTACCCCGCAGTGGAAAAATCACCCTACCGGGCATAGCTGGAACAGTGTTTGCGACAGTGCGGGACAACACATATCCTTCATGTGGACTGAAACCAATCCTTACGACTCCCACCAAGGCAATACATTGCAGAAAGCAAAGGCATACCGAAAAACCTACAGGCAGCACAGAATTGTGGAAATGGATGAAATGAGTACCCCACCCTTGTTTCAGGACAATTTAACCGATATTTCTTCGGAACATCATAACATGGCAAGCACGGCCATCCCGGTAAAACACCGTTCCGAAATCCAGACGGGTCATGTCTTTCTTGCCCTGTTCTACGATTTTGAATGGCGTTTGACAGGGCATGGTGAAGTTGATTCCGATAGTATCCGTTTCCAGCATATCGGGAAAGATATCCTTTATCTTCCGGTCTATTGCGAAAAGGGAATCCAGATTCCAGCCGGGAATCCATTTTATGTGGATAGTAAAGGGGAAATCCACCTCCTGTCGCCGGACAGCCCCGACAGCCTGATGTCGTTCCGGGCAATAGGGTCGGGAGATGACCTTACATTGAATTGGCGTATGGTGGATGCCGTCTTTGAAGGTTCGGATGATGCTGATTTTTCAAATGTCCGGAAAATACATACAATATCGGAAATGCCCGGGCTTTATAATAAGGTAGTATTGAAAAAAAACATATCCTTACCGGTATATCCGTTACAGGGCTCCTGCCGGTTGTTACTGTAATGTTTCAGAAATATCTTTTTACGATGCTTCTGGCGTGAAACTTAAAGGTGAAAATATCGGTCTTCCAGGATCTTATAATGACTGGGGTAATACTGGTGATAAAGCATTCGACGGGGATATCACTACATTTTATGATGCAGCCGGGGCGGAAGAGTCATGGACCGGCCTGGACTTCGGAGAAGAAAGGAAAATTGCATCTATACAATACTCACCCCGACTCTTGGGTATCGGTATTTATGAAGGGCATGAATATGAGTTATTTCACTGGGAAACCGACCGATGGAGATCCCTGGGTAAAAAAATCGCAAAGGGGCAAACAGTTGAATTCAAAGTTCCGCGCAGATCATTGTTTTATCTCTCTAACAATACAATAAAAAATAAAGGGCAAGTTTCCTTTTTTTTGGAAGACACACTCTTTTATTATAACTAAATGACATTATTAATCAATTACTAATCACAAAAACATGAAAGAATGAAAAGATTTGGAATTATTTTTTTATGCATCCCCTTTTTCATAGGGCTTTGGATTTCGTGCAATGAAAATGAAGATCAGACGAAATTTCAGGCATTTGATCCGTCAAAACCCATAGAAATAGGAGGATTTTATCCCGACTCGGGAGGTATTGCAACTCCTTTTATTATTGAAGGACATAATTTTGGTAGTGATACGACAGATTTGAAGGTTTTCTTTGAAGATACGCTCGGGGTAAAACATCCGGCGGGAATAGTAGGATCAAACGGAAATAAAATTTATACGATGGTACCGAAATTGACCTACCTGAGGAACATGAAAATTATCGTGGAACGGACACTCCCCAATGGGGAAAAGGTGGCTGGGGTAGCGGCCGACCTATTTCAGTACAAGACCCAAACTACGGTGAGTACCGTGGTGGGAAGACCCGAACCGGACAATAATTCGTCACGGACGATAGGAGGCGATTTTACTTCGGCTACGCTCTCCGTACCTTTCACGATTGTATTGGACGATGAAGATAATATCTTTGTTGCAGAACGATTTACCAACAGTCCGAACGGATTCAATAGTCAAAGGGCAAAAGACGATAAGGGTAACGACGTGAGCAGCAATCTTGTCATGGCGGATACGAAAAGTCAAACCGTAACGGTTGTCCAATATAATGCCAATCTTACCAATGCGCCTACGTTTTCCGGGGAGCCAGGGAATGAGTCCGTATACATGCCGGTAGATGACGGTTTGTATTATTATCAACTACCTAAAAGTCTGAGTTATGCTCCCAGACGACGCTCTTTGATTACCTCACCCGAAACAAAGGATATCATTGAAGGGAACTGGAAGTATTCATTTGTCGCCAATAAAGTAGACAACATGGTATATTCGGTTATGTGGAAAGGACAACTGGTTCGCTTTAATCCTTCCACGAGGAATGTTGAGTTACTACTCCACAATGTGTTGCCCAATATACCCAACTACAAAGGCCAGTCAGGGTGCAATACTTTTTGCATCTTTTCACCCATCAATCCCAATTTGTTGTATTTCTGTATGGAGGATTATAATATTATCGGGCGGGTGGATGTCTCTCAACTGGCCGATAAGGACAAAGCGACCTATAAAGGTGAGTATTATGCCGGAAAAGCAATCTTGGAAGGCCCCCGGAACGGGTCCGGATGGGAAGATGGCTTACTTGAGAATGCACGTTTTTTTGGACCCAAACAAATATGCTTTACGGAAGACGGGAAATTGTATATTGCCGACACCGGGAACCATTGCATCCGGGTAATTGACACGACCGTGCCTAAAGACAAAGCCACGGTGAACACGGCAATCGGATTGCCGCAAAGCCCAGGATACAAGGATGGAGGTCCTGAGTTGGCAAAATTCGATAATCCTTGTGGTGTAGCTGTGAACAGCGACGGCTCTATCGTCTATGTTGCCGACACCCGTAACAAAGTGATCCGGAAACTATCCATTGAATAATTGTAAGACAGTATAAATATGAAAAAAACAACACTTTTCACTTTACTCCTGATCTGTTCATGTGTTATACGTGTCTACAGCCAGGAAAATACAAATAGAAACCTGGAAATCTCCGGCGTGGTTTTGGATGCTACCAATGAACCCTTACCCGGTGTTTCCATCTATATTAAAAACGTACCCGCTGTAGGAACTACTACTGACGCGAAGGGCAAGTTCAACTTGAAAGTAGGTTATAGGGAAACCGTAGTTTTTCAGATGATCGGGATGACCTCTGTTGAATATTTTGTGGAAAAGAGCGATAAGAAAATGGAGATCATTCTTGAAGATGACAGTCAACAATTGGAAGAAGTAGTGGTTACCGGCTTGACATCACAAAAGAAAGTGTCAATAGTGGGTGCAATTACCAGTGTAGACGTGGATGAGTTGAAAACACCCGCTGTATCCCTCAACAACATGCTGGGAGGTAGGGTAGCGGGTATAATGACAAGTATGACATCAGGTGAACCTGGAAAGAATATTTCCAATTTCTGGATCAGGGGCATTGGTACCTTTGGAGCGAATTCGGGCGCTTTGGTATTGATCGACGGACTGGAAGGACGTCTTGAAGATGTGGATCCCGATGACGTACAGTCATTCCAAATACTGAAGGATGCAGCGGCAACTGCGGTCTATGGGGTACGTGGGGCAAATGGGGTAGTCATTGTTACCACGAAAAGAGGTGAAGCCGGGAGACTACAAATAACAGGCCGGGCTACACTGCAGATAAATCAACTGCGAAGATTACCTGAGTACCTGGGTGCATACGACTATGCTAAACTGGCCAATGAGGCGAGAGCCATGTCAGGCGACCCGGACTTATATACACGCCTTGAATTGGATGTCATTCAATCCCGTCTCGACCCAGAGTTATACCCTGATGTCAACTGGATTGACGAGATCATGAAAAAAAACTCCATGCAGCAACGATACTATATGAGTGCAAAGGGCGGCGGTGACCTGGCTAACTATTACGTATCTGTGGGAGCTCAACAGGAATATGCGGCATACAAGCAGGAGGAGTCCAAATTTAAAAAACCCGTAGCCTACAACAAACTGACGTATCGGGCCAATATCGATATGAATCTCACGCCAAAAACAAAACTCTATTTTGGTGTAGATGGAAACGTCACCGAGCATACCTTGCCGGGATCCGAAAATACTAATACTCTATGGAGTGCTGTCCGCCAACTCACTCCCGTTATGTTCCCCTTAAAATATGCTGATGACACGTTACCGACTTATGGTACTTATGACCTGTCATCCCCGTACACTACCCTTAATTATACGGGATACACACGTAACAGTAATTCACGCAACATGATCACGCTCAGTCTTGCGCAGCAGGTAGGAGGATTCCTTGAAGGACTTAGCTTGTCGGCACAAGTGATGGCCGATTATGAAACCTATTTTTCTGAACACCGTCGCTTATGGCCCAATATGTACCGGGCTACAGGACGTGATGCGAAAGGAATGCTCATCAAAACGTTGCGTATTACGGAATCTCAACTCAGTTACGGCAGTAATAACAATATGTGGAGAAAATATTACGGGGAAGCCAAAGCGAACTGGAATCGTTCTTTTGGCAGACACGATATGGGAGCGCTTCTGTACTATTATATGGAAGACGCTCAGGACACCCGTTGGAGAAGAGATGGTGACAATCTCGGCATCAACTCCATTCCCGCTCGCCGTCAAAATGTATCGGGACGTCTTTCTTATGGCTATAACAACACTTACTTTATCGACGGAAATTTTGGCTATACCGGCTCTTCCCAGTTTGCGAGAGGCCAACGTTATGGATTCTTTCCTTCTATAGCGCTCGGATGGGTACCCACTTCCTATCAGTGGGTACAGGATAATTTACCGGTATTATCTTTCCTTAAGTTTAGGGGTTCCTATGGTTTGGCAGGTAACGACCAGATAGCCGGGGCAGCTCGTTTCCCTTACCTTACATTTATTGACAATCGAGCCGGAAGTTATTGGGGATACCGGGGATTTGGTATTACTGAAATACAGATTGGGGCTGATAATTTACGATGGGAAGTTTCTAAAAAAGCCAATATAGGTATAGAAGCTAACTTCTTCAATGACAACCTCCGGTTTGTGGTGGATCTGTTCCGGGATCAACGCGATAATATATTTATGCCAAGGGTTACACTGCCCGATTTTTTGGGATTGGTCACTATTCCGCAATCAAATGTGGGAAGTATGCACAGTTTTGGCTCTGACGGCAATGTATCCTATTTCCATGCCCTTAATAAAGATATAGATTTCACCGTGCGAGCAAATTATACATTTTCTCAAAATATCATAGACTATTTCGAAGAAAATAAACTTCCTTACGAATATATGAGTGTTTCTGGTAAACCATATGGCATTATTCGCGGATATATCTCGGAAGGATTGTTTAGTAACCAGGAAGAGATAGAAACCAGCCCCGACCAGAGCGGTTTTGGTCAGGTACGTCCGGGTGATATCAAATATCGTGATGTAAATGGGGATGGCATCATCAATGATGATGATAAAGTACCGCTTTCATACGGTAACCAGGTGCCCCGGCTTATGTACGGTGTGGGAGGAGATATCCGTTGGAAAAAACTGACTCTGGCCGTGTTATTTAAAGGTGCCGCTAAAGTGGAATATTATCGTGCAGGCATGAATATTGCCAACTACGGGCTCAATGCCCCGGGTTGGATACCTTTCTATAACGGCGAATTGGGGAATGTGATCAAACTGGCAAACAATCCCTCAAATCGGTGGACGCCGGCATGGTATTCAGGTACTGCTGAAACAGAAAATCCCAATGCCGAATTCCCCCGCCTTTCGTATGGTAGCAACTCCAATAATTCCCAACTTTCTACCTTCTGGAAACGGGATGGGTCTTACGTCCGCCTACAAGAGGTGAGTCTGCGTTATAAAGTGAATAATCGTCTATGGATGAAGAGTCTGGGGTTGACCTCTGTCGACCTGGAATTTGTAGCGAATAATCTTTTCACTATTGACAAGGTAAAATATTTCGATCCCGAACAAGCGACTTATAACGGGGGAGTGTATCCTATTCCAACATCGTATACGTTTCAAATCTATCTGAACTTTTAATGATTACTATATATGAATATCTTATCAAAAATAATAATTGCGACTGGAGTTGTAAGCCTGATGCTTAGTTCCTGTAATTTTCTGGATGTTGACACCTACTTCGAAGATACATTCAGAGAGGACTCCATATTTCATAGCATGAAAAATGCAGAGGGCTACCTATGGAACACACCAAAAGATTTCCCGGATCCGGGAGCCATATGGGGTAATTCATGGAATCTCGGAGAAATGGCGTCTGATGAAATGACGGCTAGATGGAGAACCGGGGAGTTTGCCGGAATCCAGTTTACGGTTGGAGAGATCAATGAGAGGAATGTTCCGGGATCCATGAATATCTGGCACAGGATGTATAAAGTGATCCGGCGCTGTAACACCATGCTTGGCGAGGTAGACAAGGTGGGAGACATGTCCACCCGGGAAAAACAGATATATAAGGGATATGTTCATTTTTTGCGGGGATACGCATACTACCATCTGCTGATGAACTGGGGGCCATGCCTGATAGTAGGGGACGAGGTATTTCCCAACTCCGAGTCGGCGGAATATTATAATAGGGAACGCTCCACCTATGACGAATCAGTGGATTACATATGCAATGAGTTCGCATTGGCCGCACAATCCATCCCTTCGGCATCACAGCAATCAATCAGTTATTTCGAGCGTCCCACCAAGGGGGCAGCATTGGCAATGATTGCCCGATTAAGGCTTTACCACGCTTCTCCCCTGTTCAATGGAGGCGACGCCGCCCGCAGAAGTTTCGGCACATGGAAACGGAAGAGCGACGGAGTCTTTTATGTGAACCAGGAATATGATCCGCGCCGCTGGGCTATTGCCGCCGCTGCAGCAAAAGCAGTGATAGATATGGGACAGTATCAGTTGTATACAGTGGATGCCGATCCGAAGAATCCATACCCTTTAGCTGTTAATGTACCTACTGCACCGTTCCCTGAAGGAGCCGGAGGAATCGATCCCTTACATTCGTATCATGATATGTTTAATGGTGAAGGAATTATACAGACTAACAAAGAATTTATCTGGGCGCATATATCGTCTAGTGTGAGGAATTACACCAGACATTCTTTTCCGGTTTATTTTGGAGGATGGGGAGGTATGGCAGTTCCACAACGTGTGATAGACTGTTACCTCATGGCTGATGGACGAACAATCCATAATGCCTCTGAAGAATATCCGTATGATCCCATATTAACGAATACAATTGGAGGAAGTGGCAAAGTTTTGGGCACTTATGTATTACGGGCAGATGTACCCAAAATGTATGATAACCGTGAAGCTCGTTTTTATGCCTCTATCGGCTTTCCAGGTTCTTTCTGGCCCATGAACTCCGCTTCCCAGGACGGTACATACACACAGAAGCAATTGTGGTTTTCACATGATGATGTATCCGGAATTACAGGTGCAGGGAGTAATATCAACGACTACAATGTGAGCGGTTATACTCCCATTAAATATATTCATCCAGACGATTCATGGGCAAACGGGAAAGGAAATGTGAAATCAGCCTTTATTACAGAACCCAAACCTTTTCCAATCATTCGCTATGCCGAAGTATTGTTGGAATACGTGGAAGCACTCAACAACGTGGAAGGCAGTGAAATTGTAGAAACCATTGAACCGATTGGTAATGACACGATCACCGTTACCATTACCCGTGATGTGGTGGAAATGGCGAAATACTTTAACCTTATCCGCTACCGGGCGGGACTCCCCGGAGTAAGTGATGCCCAACTGGCAAGCAAAGAGACATTTCAGGAAGTGATTATGAATGAAAGGCAAGTTGAACTCTTCAATGAAGGATACCGTGTCTTTGATACTCGAAGATGGGGTATCTATCTGGAAGAAGATGCAAATTCATCTAATTGGAGAGGGCTTAATATAGAGAGAGACAGAACGAACAATAACAATAACGAGGGCTTTTTTGAGATAGTGACCATCAACACACAAAACATTCGCGATCGTATTGCCTCCCCCCGGATGGTTTTTCTCCCATTACCACACAATGAATTGCTAAAGGTACCGGAAATGGATCAAAACCCTGGTTGGGACAGATAAATAGTAATCTTATTACTCAATAAACTGATTTGAAAATGAAAAATAGTATAAAGAAAGCTTGTTATAGCATACTTGGAATAACTATGATAGCCTGTAATTCCTATGATTTTGAACAGGAACAACACAGGAACGAAGTTTATTTACTCAGCAATTCCAATTTGGTATATGACCGGCAGATTGCTGAGCTTAAACAGGACGGTGATACCGTTTATCTTGTGGCAGGATTGAGCGGAACGTTAAAAGCCGACAGACCTTTCAAAGTGGCACTCATGGAAGCGGATTCCCTTTTTAAAGCATACAATAAATCGAATTACGATATAGAAACGGACCGCTATGCACGACTACTTCCTGAAGAGTGTTATACAATTCCTTCTTTGGAAGGACAGATACCAGCGGGAGAAACGCAGGTGAAGTTCCCTGTTTACTTACAAAACCTGGATAAACTTTCTCCTGATTCGATCTATTTCTTGAATTACAAAATTGATCCTTCGAAAACAGACGCATTTAATCCTAAAAAAGACGAGGTATTATTGCGTATATTTAAAGAAAATGACTTCTCCACGACCCGGCGTAATATTTATTATAATTATACCACTTCGTTTGTAACTATACTGGACAAGGATAATCCGCTTGTACGGCGCCCAACCAGTGCCAACCAGGTATTTCCGCTGGGAAATAGTTCCGTGAGGATGCTGGCCGGTGATGAGGAATTTGGTGAATACAAAACCGCACTGGATCGCATTAGCGAAAGGAGCATTGTAGTAACAATGGGTGAGCAAACATCAAAAAACCCCCTGGCACGTCATGCTACAATTGAACCATATGGAACAATCGACGTGATACAACTGGTTCCGTTTGAAATCTATGATAATACATTCTTGATTAACATCATCTCCACACCCGATGGCCGTAGCACGTACTATAAAGAATTCAGGTTGCATTATAAGTACCGGTTGAAAGGATCGGATCCCTATAAGGAGGTGAAAGCAATTTTGCGAATGGAATATAGTCCGAGAGCGGACATGTTATAATGATCATCAAAAGTATCATGTACCAAATAAAAAATAATCGTATGAGAAAAAATATAGTATTATTCGGATTAATCGGAGTATTGGTTAGCCCCTTGGGTGTAATCTCCTGCAAACCCGATTATGAGACAGAATTCGAAGTAAAAACATTGATTGTTCCCGATAAAAGCCTGGCTCCCGTATTTTTCCCTTTGGAAGGGGGCGAAGCAATTGCCGAGGTGGAAACCAATGTGGCATTAACCGGCTGGTCGGCATCTTCGAATGCAACTTGGTTATCGGTTGACAAGAAAGAGGGAAAAGTAATCATGTCTGCCGGGAGTAATGACACGTATGCTCCCCGAATTGCCCGTGTCACTATTGAATACGGACATCAGGCATATTATATTAATGTTTCCCAGACAGGTAAGATCCCTATTCTTTTGGTTGATGGAGAAAGGAAAGGTATAGTTAAATCGGTTAGCGCGGCTGCAACAACTGTTTCGGTACAGGTTACGTCAAATATAGTTTTGGATCATATCCTGATCCCTGATACTGTAGACTTTGTACATGTTGATGCTATCACAGATGTGGAGGGGAGTATGGATGAAAAAACAGTGACTTTTAAAATTGATCAGAATCTTAGTAGAAATGCGCGTTATAGTGCTGTAACCTTTCAATCATCGGATAACTACAATCATACGGCTTCTTTTGTTATTTCACAGGCAGGTATGATTTTCGCTGAAATACCGTTGACGGAGGATATGTTATCTACAAATGCGCAAGAACCTCGTGAGGGTCCCATAAAAAATCTGATAGATGGTAACCCCGGCACCTACTTCCACTCAGCATGGTCTTACAGTATTGGTGTGCCGCACTTTTTTCAGGTCACATTAAACGATCCTATAGAAGGGTGCATTTTCTGGTACCAGAATAGAAATGCTTCCGGTGGGGAACCTATTGACGTGTTAATACAGGTTAGTACAGACGGAGAACAATGGAGTGATTTGTCACATATCTCTGCCGGGTTACCAAGAGGTTCTTCCTCTCAATACGAGTCAGCCTACCTGGCGGCTGATTCACCGTTTACGCATTTCAGGTTTACTGTAAACAAAACATCCTCAGGTACGGCTCCCCGCCACTTCAGTATTGCTGAATTCAGAATATATGCACCGGAGTAGGTATAGTCATATTTACAGATAATTTTTAAGCGGAAGGGAGTGGAGATAAAACACCCTCTTCCGTTATCACTCTTTTTCAAATAGATAATACGTACGTAGTTCCATATAGCTATAGTTCGTACTAATTTACATATCAATATGAAAACGTATAGATACTTATATTATAAATTATATTGTATCTGGCTGAAAAAGAAGGATGAAGTGGAAAATTCCCGTATAAATGCAGTGCTTACATTAACTTTTTCATTGTATATCAATATAATAAACATATCCCTCATTTTATTGGTGTTACTAAAAACAGAAATTATTAAATTGTCGGAGATTGATGCCAATGAGTATATTTTTATCCCGATAGTTTTTCTAGTTGGTGGGATATTCAATTATTTATTACTTGCACGCAAAAAAACAGCATGAGAAGATATTTGAAGAATTTAAATCGGAAAGTGAAGCAAAACGAAAGAGAGGAATGGTATATACTATACTTTATCTCATCGTGTCTTTTGGAACTCCTTTGTATATTGCTTTCTTTATACAACCCCATAATAAAATAGAAGGCTTGAACAACCCGGTAAAAAAATATCGATCCCAACGGCATGGACGTATGGAGCATCACCGACCCTGAAGAGATCCGCCGGGCAATAGAAAGTTTGTTGTTGGGCGGAAGTTTCCAGTATAACAGTAATTGGATATACAGATCCGATAGGGACTTTTTAAATCCCTATGGGGATGCCTATTACCCGGGATTGAACTATAATTCCCGCACCGGACAGTTATGGTTCTTGTCGGGAGGAATGGCATCTGATTCATATGTGAGTCAATTGACCCGGATATCGAAGGGAATGTGGGGGAATTCCTATGCAGGATATGGGTCTCTTGATGAATTTGTTGGCAATGATATGTGGCAGAGAATATCGGATGATTTGAATGGAGCAAGCTTCGTTATTGGAGGAACAGCATATTCTGGAGGAAGAGCCCTGGACCGGACAATGACTTATTATATTTCTTCCTTTTCCCAAGCAAGACCATCTCAAGTGATGTTTAAACTTCCAGGTTATAACATGTTAGGGCAGCTTGCTTACGTGCTTCCGCCGTTAGCCAGTGATAATCTGCCTGTAAGCGGAGCGGCATATAGTGGGTCAAACGATTATCGGCCTCTAATATGAATATAGATAACTTATGGTTGAAAATGTGGGTAAAAAATAAAGGACAAGTTTCCTTTCATTTCAGCAAATAGTTTCTTTTATTATGACCATAACTAAATACTTCGGTAAATATTGATTTAAAACGGAATCAAAATGAAAAATTCACAGAGAAATATAACCTGCAAAAGCGGAATTGTTATGGAAAAAATATTCTATCTGTTACTTTTGACAGTATGTATCGTTTTATCCGGTTGTTCACAGGAAGAAACAGATAATTTTCCTGATCCTGATAAAGAAGAGGATCCAAACGGGACTCCTGCAAGAAAAGATGATCCGAAGTCCATTGGAATTAATTCCGGTAATATTACAATGCCTGCCAGTGGGACCATTACCGTACAATATTCAGATTCTCCGTCAGGCAATGGTATTGATAAAATAGTGGATAACGATCCCGATTCAAAATTCTCCATAGAAAGTGATAAAGTATGGATCGTCTGGAGAAGCGACGAAGCTTTTACTGCTACCGGTTATTTTATCACATCGGCAGAGGGAAATCCTGAAAACGATCCCAAGTCATGGAATTTGTCGGCATCCAACGATAACACGTCGTGGAAAACGCTTGCTTCTGGTTCCAATATTACTTTCACGGAACGGAAACAGAAAAAAGAGTTTCAGTTTACGAATAATAATTCATATAAATATTACAAATTATCTGTTACGGCCAATAATGGAGGTACCAAGATTGAGATAGCCGACTGGGGGCTGACGATGAAGAAGGTGATGCCCAAGTCAATAAAAATCGTATCTGAAAACACAACCCTGCCCGGGACGGGAACCATAACCGTTCAATATGATGATTCGCCGGTTGGGGATGATATAGACAAACTCATCGACGGAGATGCCGACACCAAATATACGGTGAATTATAACAAGGTTTGGATTGTATGGAAAGGTAATTCTGCCGTTGAGTTGGATGGGTATTTTATCACCTCTTCCACTTTTCATTCTCAGTTTGATCCTAAATCATGGATTTTGTCGGCCTCAAATGACAGTATTTCCTGGAAAGTACTAGACACAAAGACTGCTTATACATTTACAGACCGAAAAGCGAAAAAAATATTTTCCATTACAGATAATAACTCTTATCTATATTTTAAATTAGACATTACTGCCAATAATGGAGGTGTCATAACACAAATTGCCGATTGGGGTTTGAAAAAAACGATAAAGATGGAAGACCTGATGAAATTGGCTTCGGGTTTCACCCATTCAACCCAAACCCCAATGGGTGTTCATTATGAAAATCGTCATTTGACTACCGATTTGGACAGGGCGTGGCTGCTTGATGCAAATAATGAACCGCCTGTACCGGGCAGTTTAAATGGCAGTGCAATCTGGAAAGAACTTCCCGTTACTCTTTATCCTTTTGGGGATCCAATACCCGCTGATATTAATCAGCACAATATTGGCGATTGCGGCGGGATAGCCGCTCTGACTTCAATGGCTTACTTATACCCTGATTTTATAAAATCAATCATTACGGATAATGGGGATAAAACATACACTGTCGACATGTTCGATCCTCAGGGGAAACCGATCAAGGTTACATTGTCATCTACTTTTCTTGTCACAAAAGACAATGGTAATATCGCCGCTGTGTCGGGTAAAAGAGACCAGGCCTGCTGGAGCACTTTACTTGAGAAAGCAATTATCAAATATAATGCAATCTACAAAGTGGATCCTGAAATCGGGGGAATCGGAAGTCATGTTGTTCCGCCTCTCTTCACCGGTGAAGGGAATAGTTTTGGTTTTCCCGCAGGTGTGTTGAAGCCTGATCAACTAAAAGTAATGGTCGAGACTTCTTTAAACGAGGGAAATTTCGTTGTGGGGGGATTTAATCAGGTGAAGCCTATTGGTAATACGAAAACAGTAACAGGTCACGCTTATACGTATCTGTTGTCCACAGATCCAAATGCACTTTTTTCCATGCGTAATCCCTGGGGTGGAAATCCCGGTGCAGATGGCACACTGGACGGCGTATTGAACATACCTGATGATGGTATTATTCCTACTTTGATAGATGTTGGGGTTACGGGACCGGGAAAAGCTGCTCCGATGAAAAAGGATGTCAAACCATACGATCCTTCGATATACTCATTCACGACGCATAAGATGCGCGTTAGTGCTGCCCTGATGGAGTCGGGGAGATGAACATGTAAAAGGAAAATTGAGTAATTAATATAAAACAGATACAAATGAAAGAAACTGATTTATTTTCCCGGAGATCGTTCCTCAAAACGGGAATGGTTTTAACTGCCGGATTACCAGTATTGCGGATATCTCCCGTCTGGGGAAAGGTTACACAACCACATACTGAAGATAAGTTGTACTACCTGTTCCGGCAGCCTCCTGTCACTGCAAAGCCTTTTGTGCGTTGGTGGTGGAACGGCGACAAACTGTCGGCTAAAGAGATTCTGCGAGAACTGGACGTGATGAAGGAGGCCGGGATCGGCGGTGTGGAAATCAATCCGATTGCTTTTCCGGGTGGTGATGACTTGGGAGTCCCATCCATGCAATGGCTCAGCCCCGAATGGATCGAAATGGTGAAAGTGGCTTTAAAGGGCACTGAAGAGAGGGACATGATCTGCGACATCATCGTCGGCTCGGGTTGGCCTTTCGGCGCTGAGATACTCGAAGGGGACGACCGTTCACAATTGCTTACCCTTACGAGCAAAAAAATCCGCGGACCGGAAACGATCCGGTGGGAAGTCGCCGATATCTTCAATGATGCCAAACCCAGGGTACACGCTCCCCATAAAGGCGCCGACTATGAACTCTACGGCGTTTGCCTCGCCCCGGTGAAGATGGATGAGTTTACACAACCCCGGTGGTTGCCTTTCGATAAAAGTCAGAGTACCCTCGAGATCGAGGCGCCCGAAGGGGAACATATCCTGTATGTCCTGGTGAAGTGTACCGGCTTCCAGGCGGTGATCAACGGCGCCCCGGGCGCGGCAGGCCCGGTGCTGAACCATTATGACAAGGAAGCTACCGAAAAATTTCTCAACCGGATGTCGGATACATTGTTCCCGAAACTGGACGGGTTGAAGGGGTTTCGTGCTATGTTTTGCGACAGCATGGAACTGGAGGGTGCCAACTGGTGCCGTGATTTCCCCGAAGAATTTAAACGGCGGCGGGGATATGATATCAAGCCCTTCCTGCCCTATATACTTTTCAAAGTGGGTAACATGGGATCGAAAATAGAAGGCTTAGAAGTCACGCAACTATCGGGCGATGCGGAAGAAAAGGTGAGTCGCGCCCGTTACGATTTTTACACTACCTGCATGGCAATTATCACCGACCGCTTCCTGGCCACTTACACCCGTTGGTGTAATAAGCACGGGTTCAAATCAAGGATGCAACCTTACGGTAACGAGTTTCATCCGCTTGAAGCCTCCCTGTCGATCGATATTCCCGAATGCGAGACATGGATTTGGGGACGCACCAATAAGGATGGCTATACTTATCTTGATTTTGTCAACCAGCCTTCCAGTACCAATGTCAATAAATATGTGGCTTCGGCTGTACGTTTTGCCGGTAAAAAGATTGTAAGCTGCGAGGAGATTACCAACACGACGCTCGTTTTCAACACTACCCTGGAGCAAGTGAAAATATGCGGTGACCAGAGCAACCTCTCGGGTGTGAATCACTCCATCCTCCATGGGTTTAATTATTCCCCGCTTGAGGCTCCTTTTCCCGGATGGATACGTTACGGCACCTTTTTCAATGAACGTAATCCATGGTGGCCTTATTTCAAACAATGGACAGCCTATAAAGCCCGCATTTCCACCATCCTGCAGGAGACCGAAGCATTTGCCGACATCGCGGTACTGCACCCCCTTGCCGATATGTGGACACACCACGGTCCACAGCGCGATCCGTTCCCCGGACTGCTATATCCCTCCTACCAGTACAAAATATGGGAGGCCATCCACAAAAACGGCAATAGTTGCGACTATACCAGTGAAGGCATTATCCAAAAAAGCGTAGCGAGAAACGGCTATTTGAAATATGGCCGCCGGAAATACAATACGCTGATATTGATAGAAGCGGAGACCTTACAACCGGCTACCGCCAAAGCACTGGCAAATTTTGTGGCAAATGGAGGTAAATTGGTATTTGTAGGAAAAAAACCATACAAATCACCCGGGCTGGTCAATTACAAAAAGAATGACCGGTTAGTGTACAAGACCATATCCGCCATGAAGAAAAAGAATCCTTCGCGTGTATTCACTGTCGAATCGCCAACCGACAATACGGTTGAATGGTTTGCCGGCATACAGAAACAATGCGGCATCCGCCCCTACATGCAGATCGATCATCCGTCTGTAAATGTCAGTCAGATCCGCCATCGTACCGAGGGTAAGGATATTTTCTTTATCAGTAACGCCAGTCAGGATGAACGGGTGGTGTTGAACGTTTCGTTCCCGGATACGGAAGGCGTTCCGCAATTATGGGATGCGGAAACAGGGCAACGGTATTCACTCCCTGCAGGGAAGAAGCAAAGAATAGATCTGCCCCCCGCCACTTCACAGCTGGTTGTGTTTGAAAAATCAAAGACAGCTCCATTGCTTAGCTCTGAACCAATGGTTTCTGAAAACCTAAATCCAATCACGCTAACAGGATGGAAATTGCGCATGGAACATCTCAATGGTACGGTACAGACTCGCGATATGGATCAACTATTCGACCTCTCCCGGGATGAATCGACCCGCTCTTTTGCCGGATGCATGTATTATGAGAAGGAACTCGGCGACGTGGATGGTTATCACTGGCTTGACTTGGGTAAAGTACATGGTGTATCAGAGGTGTCGATTGATAACGAAATTCTGGGCAACAAATGGTACGGAAGGCACTTGTATGCCTTACCGAATAATGCTGGCGGTAAGACATTGCAAATCAAAATTACAACCACTGTAGGTAATTTTTTGAAATCTACTCCCGGAAATGAAGTTGGACAAGGATGGACACGGGGGCAAGGATGGACATCCGTAGGAATGTGCGGGCCAGTGAAAATAATGTAGAATCTGATTATTAATTAATATGTTTTAGTCCATAACAATCGAGCACATTAATTGTGTAAAAGTTCAGACCTGATTTGAATCGCTATAATCAGTTTCTGGAACACTTTTAACTTATATATATCCGGGTTTAAGGTGCCTTAAAGCCTGAATATCCTGATAATCAATAGAAATATTTGCTGGCTTTGCTGATAAGGAAATGAAGATAGTAGATAAGGAGGCGGGCGAGGTTAAATCGGTTCAATCTTCTTATCGGTATTAACATACAGCCATCATACATATATTAAAGCCTATAACAGTCAAAACCGAGATAACCCAATAAGGTGCGGCAAAAATGCGTTAAACTTCTACGGTGGTGTCCCATAAGTTGTATACGTTGTTAGCGGTTCGGGATTTTCTATTCTTATATTCAATCCCAAATCTCATTCTTTTCGGTCAAAATTATAGGTTTATTATCAGTAACAACTATTGTATGTTCGTGTTGAGCCATAAATCCGCCTTTATTGCCAACTAATGTCCAACCATCATTATTCTCAATTGCATAGGTTGATAAGGTTGATATGAAAGTTTCAATTGCCACAACCATGTTCTTTTTGAAATGTCTTCGGTCAAATCGATTTTTATAATTAAGAATTCCGTCAGGTTGTTCATGTAAGCTTCAGCCTATTCCGTGTCCACCCAAATTCTTGATCACTTTATATCCAAGCCTGTAGGCTTCTGTCTCTATGAGATGTCCAATGTCTGATATCCTTACACCGTCCTTGATATTTGAAACAGTTTTTTTCAATATTTTTTTGGAAGCGTCTACAAGTTTTAGATGTCCGAATTTGTCTTCTCCAAGCACAAATGAGGCTCCGTTGTCTGACCAAAATCCATTTAATTCGGCTGATACATCGATATTTATCAGGTTCCCTTCTTTTAATATTCTATTTGCTGAAGGTATTCCGTGGCAAAATTCATTGTCCACGCTTATGCAAGTCCAACCGGGAAATTTGTATGTTTTATAAGGTGCTGAATTTGCACCAAAGCCCTGCAATATTTTTGCTCCGTATTCGTCAAGTTGTTTGGTTGAAATACCTGGTTTAGCAAAATATTTCATTTCTTTTAAAGTGTAAGCAACTACATCACTTACTTTCTTCATGCCAACTAGTTCTGATTCTTTTGTTATTGACATAATGTTTTGTTCAATTCATCTTTTATTTTTATAATTTGATGGAGATTTTCCCGTTTTTTTCAGAAAAAAAGATAGGAAATACTCATAAGTCCCAAAACCCAGTTCATAGGCAATTTCCTTAACCGGTTTGGAGGTCTCTGTCAGCAGCTCTTTCGCTCTTCGCAGTTTAAGCTCATGAAAAAACTGTAATGGCGCATATCCTGTATGTTCTTTAAATATTTTTCTGAATGTTGAATAGTCGATGCCTATGTTCCCCGCCAACTCCTTCATATTGATATTTTCGTGAATATGTTCAATCATGATGATTTTTGCGAGTTCAATCTTTTTTGCCTGTTCTCTTGAGTCGAATTTTTTGTTTTGAGTTAAAGATAGAACAGTTCCCAGTATATTAAGTGCAATACCGGCTAAATATTGCTGGCTGGCTGGCTTATCTTCTTTGGCAACTCGTATGGCATTCACATAGAGGTTTACTAAATCCCCATTTATACCTACATTGAGGATTTGATTATCAGAAGATATGAATCCGTGAGCGACAATATTATCAATAATCTCCCCCCAAAAACCGATGTAATATTCGTCCCAGCCACTTTCTTTCGAAGGATTATAGGTGTGCCACTGACCTGGAAACAGAAGAATAACCTGCCCTTCTGCAATATTTGTTCTTCTGGTAGTTGCTGAAGAAAAACTCCCGCTTCCTTTACTGATATATACGATATGATTTGAGGATAAAACACGACCTTCGTCGGGTTTGAAAAAATGGCTTTTAGGGTGTTTTGAAGGAGGATAGAATGTATTCGGAGGGATAGTTTGAAAACCAACCGAATCGACTGTCAACCCGAATTTTTTATCCCGTTCATTGACCAACAGGTATTTAAAATCTATCCCCGAATTATTATATTTCATATCCGTTCAATGTCCATGTAGGGATTCTCTAAACAAAAAAAATAAAAAAATCGCATTTTTACAAGAGAAGTATTATTTATTCAACTTCAGCTAGTAATATAATTGCCTAAAAGTGATTGTCTATCCCAATTTTCCATTCAAACTAAAGAGCGTTGGCTTTATGCAAGAATAAGAAAATGAGGCTTCTCCATCCCTGTTTACTTCTATATTGACGCTCTTTCCATTGATTGATATTGTATATTTCTCTGCAGGATCTAATCCTTCGACGGTAACATGGTAATTGCCTGCAGAAGTTACCTTCCAGGAGAGGTTCTTTCCGGTATAACTGTTAAGTTCGACAGATATCGGCAGGTTCGAATCTCCTTTTAGTTTCAGGATCACTTGTTCTCTATTGTGAGGGAAGACTGCCAGTTCCTTATTCTTGAATGACACACCAAAAGCCTCTCTGCTTTTCACGGAAAAGTTATCATTGCGCAATTCATAATCATTCGTATTCAATATGACTTGATAAAGTGTATTGCGCAAGGAGTAATTAAAGACTGTTCCATTCAAGTTCTTAAGCATATTGGGTTCCAATCCCATCCGGTTCCATTTGGGACGAATACCATAGATATCCCGGTAGAGAGCCGTAACGCTTGTACATATCCCAGCCAGTATATCCGAACCCAAACCCAATTGAGTTTCTCGACTATAACGCTGCGAAGAAAGGCCATCTTTCTTATATTGTGCTAAAAGATTACGTATATACTTCAATGCTATTTCTTTGTTATATCCAGCATAAGCCCTGACACCCAGATATCCCCAGGTGGGGAATATGTCTCCGTTTTCATATCTCGGGAAGGGCCAATTGCCCGATTCCACTTCTTCCCTTTTGAAAGAATCGAAGCATAAAGGCCAATGGAAAAGATTTTCAGCATTACTTCTCTTCTCTATCTGATCAAGGATTTGTGCGATGCGTTTTTTGTCATCGCAAAGATTAAATGCAATAACGGCAAAGTTGACGGGAGTAACCAGATTATCTCCATGCACAGAGCCATCTTTATCGCGCCAGTAAATATATTGCTTTTGTTCTGGTGACCAAAAACCGCCTTCATCAACCGACTTATTGAAATTTTCTTTGAGTCGTTTGGCTATTTTATGGTAGTATTCCGCTTTTTCCATATCACCAAGAATCCGTTCACATTCTTCCCATAGACTCAAGGCTTCATACATTTGGGCATTTACAAAAGCATTTTCAAAAGAAGCCCAGACAATATCCAACCAATCGCTTGCCTTTTTTTCCGCAATGGAATTATTCATCATCTCGAAAATTCCATTATCATTTGTATCCCGTCTGATTAGCCAGTCCAATGCTTTCTCACAACTGGCTTTATGCGAAAGTAACCAATTAACATCGCCACATAAGTCAAATTGTTCAGCCGTATTAATAATATATCCGGTTTGTGAATCGACAGTATATCCCCAACGTGCCTCGTAGTATCCGGTCTTATAATTAAATGTGCCAGGCATCTGGTCTTCGTCTTCATTATGCCAGCGCGACAAGACGCGTCCTTCAGAGGTTAATGCATGGTCTCTTTCCCTATCCAGAGTAGTTCCCATATTCAGAATATAATTGTCATCCCCCAAAGCCATGCCTATTTGTGCGAAAAATGGTTCATGCAAGCATTTCCAGTTTGTAAGCCAACCATTGGCACCCACAATGCCATTATCGACAACGCCATAACGTCCGGTTGTATTCATCAATTCCCGAACTGCTTTTTCGTCGATACCCGGAAGTACACCACGAGAATATGCCATATCATAATTAATGTATTCCATTTCCAACGTTATCGAGGTCATTCCACGATGTACGTCAAATGAAGCAAACACATCCGATCGTCCGTTCACAAAACGGTTCAAATTGTAACGTGGTTCCAATTCGGTGTCTGTCACAAAATGCGTACATACAAATTCTTGATTTTCATTTAGTGAATATTTAGCTGCAATATTTTTACCATCTGCTTTTGCATCTATTCGGAAAGCATTTCCATTGTCGGGATTCCAAAAAGTAACTCCACCAGTGTGTACGCCGTATGTATTATTCACTTTACTAAGATATTTACACCAGATAACCCCGCCATTATCCAGTATCCCACCTTTCCAGACGGATAAATCACTAAAGTTCCATTGAGGGAAAGAGGTTTCCTCCAGTTTTGCCAACCCGCTGTATTCCCGGTCTATATGCCAAACAATCTTATCACCAATTGTTTCAAAAATCCAAGACTCATTCACCTGAATTGAATGATCACCATAAATAATATTTCTTATAGTAATGATTCCCATTTGCTCTTCCACATCGATTTCATCGATACCGGCTAAAGAGGTGAACGCTCCGCCCTTAGTCCTGAATCCGGTGTAAACGCCTGCAGGTGATAATGTGTTTTGCCCTTTTATGCTTAATTCGGTTATTCGGCAACCCTTTGTATAGTCTATTTGTAAAATGAGATTCCCGTTTGGATCTGAAAGAATGATTTTTTTTGTTAAAGGATCGTGAACGATTGAATTAAACTGAGGTATATTACTTCGATCCAGAATTTTATTTACTGCGAAAATTTTCCCAGGAAGAAGCAATGCTATTGCAATAAGAAATGATAGAGTATTTATTTTTGACATTTTTTGCATTGTTAATTGAGAGGATATTTTACAACGGATACCCGTTAAATGATAATATTGTAATAGGAGTATAAAAAATCAACAAACTCTCATTAATGGGTGGGGCAGGGTGTATTAAATAAAGTTGAGATAACTGTTTTAATACACCCTTTTATCCAGAAAATAAATGAATTATCTGGAGTAAATATCAAACTCTCCGATCACCATCATTGTTGTACCATTTAACCCATTAGGTGAACTCATCTTGAGATATTTCACCGGAATTGGATTGTCTATAATAAAGGTCTGTTCTCCGCCTCTTTCTTCAATTGAATAGTTTCCCAATTGTGTCCACCCTTCTTCTCCAGACAAATTATCACTGGGAGGTTCATCATTTCTTCCCCAAAGAGAGAATGTAGCAGGCAGTCTATTATCAAATATTTTTCCTGTTTCTAAACCAAATACCGAAGGCCATATGGAAAATCTACTCACAAGAACTTCTCCGCCGATATCAAAAACCATCCAATGGGGATAATTTTTACCAACACGTGTATGCCATCTGTTGGTATAATTATTATCAAGGGCGTGTTTAGCTGCATTGTCCCCCGAATCGTGTTGATTTGAATACCCTATAATTGAAATTTCGGATTTAATTAACAAAAAATCACCGTCGTAAGCAAGAGAAGCGTCCGTGAAGTCGGTGTAAAAAACATCAACAACCATTTCATCCGGAATATAGACGGTGCGATATTTGGGTAAACTACCGGGTTTAAGATCTGTGATAATCGTACTATTTTCAGATAAAGGAACTTCCATCAGTACATTCTCATCGTCGATATTGGTATATGATATCTCTGTGTGCTTGGCATCCAGAGACTCATCCATACCGCCCCACACCAATACTTTATTTCCGGCGTTATTTGCACTCAAAGAGACAAGGCGCCTGTTTAACATTGTACTTTCATATTTCTCCCCGAGAGATCGCCCGGACACTTCATAGGGAAGAGACCGATTACCATATTGATCTAAGTTAACCAGATCGAACAGATAGCTTTGTTCCGGTAAATTCTCTATGGTCTTATAGAATACTCCCGCTTGATTCCCTATTTCAATATCTACCGAATCAGTGTGGTTATTCCAATAGATACGCGTTGTTTTTACTCTGTTTGTTGTTATAAATATTTCAAATTGTACGCGTTCTTTTCCGGCTCCAACAGTTACAGAATCAGGCAATGTGGCATAAGTAGTTTCTCCTTCTTTCAGAAAACGATCGCTCAATTCGTTCATATCGGAACATGAAACGAGCAGCAGGCAAACCGTTATGGCCGATATATAAATTATTTCCAGCAAATTATTCATAAATAATCATTCATTTAAATTACTAATATTTTCTATTGCATTACTGATGGCCTGTTGTCGCCATAAATTTCCACCTCTCCGATTTGAAAATTGGCTCCATTGGCCCAGGTTCGTTTTGCCAATATTCTTATATAGCGTACCGGCGGGTTATTAGGATCATTCGTAAAATCCTCCCCGTTTCGAGCTTGTTCTTCATCTTCAATAGAGATCTTTCCAAGAGGCAATCCGGATGGCTTAATAGATTCACACTCCATCAATTTAGTCCATTGTTCCCACCCCGGTTGAGCCGGATTGTAATTTACACATCCCCATACTTCAAAGTTTCTCAAATTCCCTTCGTGAAAAATATAACTTGGACTCGCAGTCCTCTGAAATAACCGTAATCGACTGATTTTTCCTATTATTCCCAGATCAAAAGAAATAGATTGAGGCCATATACCCGTTCCTGCAGGGGAGCTATAACACGGGTCACCCCCTTTGTTCCCGTCCCATATCCTATGTATGTCGTAGTTTGAATTATAAGGGGGTATATCTCCTGATGTTGTCACTTTGGCGAATTTCAATTTATCGAATTCCGTTTCATAAATCGGGATAATCGTGTCATATCTAAAAGGGCTCTTGTTTCCCCAGTGGTCTTGCAGGTAAGTCCGGAAATGAAAAGGGATCGTATCCATACCCCGTACGGTTCCTTTTCCTTTTATCGAGGAACTATAGAATATTTCTTTGGGCACATACTCCCTGTTATGATCCTCTATTTCAATATTAACCGAAATATCTGCCTTGTTTGGATTTTCCCATGTGGCCAGTAATCCTCCGAAGTCTGAAACAATTGAAAGGGTTTTAGAAATAGAAAGGACATCCGGAATGAGCGGTCTTATCGTTTCAACATGTGGGTCGGACTCATTACGACTTTTGTCCACCGCGATCAACTTCACCTGATACTGTATGGTGTCACCAAACCCCAACACTAACAGTGAATCAACAAAAGCCGAAGCTTTGCTCTCCACTTCCGTTTCCCCGTCAATGGAGTAAACTGCTTTTACATATAACAGGTCTTCATCGGAAGGAAGTGTATAGTGGAAAACAGCACCTCCCGCAATATTCTTCACACTTACATTTGTTATTATTCCGGGCGGGATATTATCCAGAGGTTGTTGTCCTACAGGCTCTTCATTTCCACATGAATAAAGAAATACCATCCCCAAAACTAACCGGATAAAACAATTCTTTTTTAGTTTCATATTATATTATAGTTATAAATGCTTGATAATTTACCAACCATAGTTTTGAACAAGGTTTTTGTTCACAAACAAGTTAGACTCCCGTATTGGCCAGAAATAATCTTTTACGGTAAACCTCACCGATTCGTTTCTCAAGGGAAGGACTGTATAGAAATCTTCCGGCGTTTCCCCCATGATATTCCATCCTTGCGGGTCCGTATTGTAAATCTCTATTTCTTTCCATCTCCGTATATCCCAAAAGCGCTTCCCTTCAAAAGCCAATTCTATCGCTCTCTCTCTGCGGATGATGTTTCTTCTGCCCTCTTTGGTGTTAATTTTTTCCGGGTTTGTAGAGTATTTTGTCCATGAGTCGGCAATTCCTTCCAATCCGGCTCGTTCCCGGATCTTATCCAAGTATCTGAATATTTCATCCTCCGGTCCTCCCGCTTCATTTAATGCTTCGGAATACATCAAATATAAATCGGCCAACCGATAAACAGGAAATGGAAAATATTCCCAAGTCGTCCTGTCATATTGCTGTGTATTTTTATAGTGGCTCATTTTTTTAGCTCCATAGCCTGTAATACTATTTGCTTCTCCGGCCTGGAAACCTGAAATTTGGGTATTCATAAATTCGCAATGTTTGACATCTTTGAATGTATTGTATCCGGCACCAAAATAAATCCCCTTGTCAAAAGCGATGCTAGCATAAAAACGAGGTTCACGGTTATAATGCAAATATACAGTTCTTTCTCCTTCTTTCACATAGTAGATCTCTTCATCGTCAGAGGGTTCGGGACGAATGGAATATCTATTCTGGTACCATCCTTTGGATTGCCAGTATTTATCTTCCTCTATAGGAACACCGTTCGTGGAATAGTATTTGTTTACTAGTCCCAGCGTTGGGGACCATTCACTTGTCACGGAAGTTAAGGTGGTTGGACTCATCCGGATTATTCTTGTTGAAGCGTCACGTGCAAGAATCCCGCAATCATTATTTGTCCCACCCCATATCAATTCGGAATTCCATTTGTCACAAATAGCCTGCCTGTAATTTATCTCCAATTGTAATGTTTCATGCTCATTAATTAACAACGGATCCAACTGATTATACAGCCTTTTTCCTTGTTCATGGGCAGCGTTAATAGCTTCGAGGCAAGCATCAGCGGCTATCTGCCATTTATTGGGATCGTAACTTGATGGGAATAGCTGCCTGCCTTTGTTATCTTTCATTCCCGAATAATCGGTATTGCCGTTAAACAACGGGCTTGCCGCAAAAAGTAGTACTTCCGCTTTTAACGTCATGGCGATTAGTTTATCTACTCTGCCGGCTTCTGTCCCTTCTACAATTTCTTTCGTTTCCGGTAAATCCGGTATCGCTTCTTCAATCAGGCCAATCACGTAATTCACTACATCGTCTATGGGTTCCCTATAAACCTGAACTGCAGTCACATCGGCCGAGATGGGCAGGTTCACGTCTACAATAGGAACCGGGCCGTACCGCTTCATTAGGGTATAATGATAATAAGCTTTTAAAAATTTAACTTCCGCGATCCACCTTCTTCGGTTATGTTCCATCAAATCTCTAACTTTACCGATATTTTCAAGAAAAATATTGCAGTCACGAATACCTACCCACAATGAACGGTTACCATCCCATGTATTCATGATCGGCTCATTGGCATTTTGTAATCCACGTGTTATCTTTGTTCCTCCCCAGGTGACAAATCTTGTCCCTAATTCCATCTGCACGTACCTTTGTGTCGTTTCATCCGACCCGGTCATCGCCGGATCATTCTGTATGTCCCCGATTGCCGGCCTGTAGCTATAACACCCGTATAAGTATTTTTCGGCGGCAATACTGTTTTTAAATGCGTAATCGATTGTAGCCACATTATCCGGGACAACATCTAAATAATCACAGGATGATGTGGTATACAATACACAGACAAAAAGTATTATCTCTTTTATTATTCTTGTTTTCATCTTAATTCTGTTTTAAAACCTTCAAAAACTCAATTGTATACCCATATTAAATACTCTTTGGACAGGATATCCTAGCCCGTTCCCCCCCATTTCAGGATCCCATAACTTGAATTTGCTGAATGTGAGCAAGTTTGTCCCGCTAAAATAGATGCGTAAATTAGACATATGGGCTTTGGACGCGATGTGTACAGGTAAAGTATATCCCAACTCGACGGACTTCAGGCGAAGGAACGTGCCATCTCGCATCAGCCATGTAGACGTCCTGCTATTATTCTCTATATGGGTGGTCGACAGACGCGGCCACATGGCATATACATTCCTGTTTGCCTCCGACCAATGACTGTTGGCGATAGCCTCCATCAACCCTTGTTGCCCCCCGATAAACGGGGTTACATCTACAATTCCACGACCAAAGTCATTATATGTTGTAAGCCAGAAGGATGTCCTTGCATTTCCCTGAAAAAAGAAAGAGAGGTCAAAGTCCTTATAGCCGGATGATAATCCGAATCCGTAAGTAATTTCAGGAGTTCTAGGATATCCTATGGGAGCCATATCCAATTCTGTGATTTTCCCGTCCCCGTTCAAATCCTTATATTTGATATCTCCGCCTTTATAATTGCCAAACTGTGTCGGGGAATTGCGTACCTCTTCGTCATCTACAAACAAGCGTTCAGCAATATATCCCCAGGTTTGAGTCAATGGATATCCAATTCTCGATCTCCATGGAGCATCGGGATAATCAGGCTCTTCGTATACTTTAAATTCACTGGTTGCATAAGTGAAGTTGGCTATACCGCTTATCCATGCATCTTTGTTAAAGGAATGGTTCATATTTACGGAAACATCAACTCCATGGGCAGCGGCTTTACCCACATTAGAACGGGTAGCAGCTTGTAGTCCCATGGTTGAAGGAATAAATGCCCTGTTCATCAGGATATTGCTCCTATCTTCCTGAAAGTATTCTGCTTGAATATCAATTTTTTCAAATAATCCGATCTCGGCGGTAATATTAAATTTCTTCGAAGTTTCCCAGGTAATCTGGTCATTCGCGTACCGGCTAATAGAAACACCATCTTTGGTCAGACCGCCCCTATTCCCAAATGTGCCGAATGAAGAGCGGTGACTCGAGCTGTTCATGTTCACATTGGAAAGATAGAAGAACCTGTCATTGGCATCACCGATAGCATCGTTTCCCGATAATCCGTATGTGGATTTTAATTTCAGACTGCTCACAATCTTACGCAATCCTTCCCCGTAAAAACTTTCGTTTGAGATATTCCATCCGATGCCGGCAGAAGGAAAAAATCCAAAACGCTCCGCTTTTGAAAAACGCTCCGACCCATTATATCCGAAATTACCTTCAAACATATATCGTGAATCATAGGCGTACGTGATACGTCCTGCCAGGTTAAGGTTCCTGTATGGTAACGACCTTTGCAGATCCCCCGCGTTCCCTTTTAATTCATTCCGCATGGTATAGACCAAAAGCGCTCCCAAGTCATGCTTTTCATTAAGATTACGTGCCCAGTTTAACGCACTCTCAAAATAGGTGACCGCATTTACGTTTTTAGGCCCTTCACTATAAGAAAGGTAGTCCGTCCCATGTTCTTCATTCAGGGGAGAAAGCGTATAGGTATCTTTTCCTTTATTGTAACTCCCTACGGTATAGTAAAACGGATCATATTGCCTTACCACGTCAAAGTATGAATACCGGTTTGTATTGAACATAGCACGAAAAGAGAGACCTTCCATGATGAATTCAAGATCCTGTTTTAATTCAAATTGGGCTCCCATTTGGCTCTCTGAATATTCTTTATATCCTCTCACCATTTCTGCATACGGGTTATAATATTGCATGTTGTCGTAATTGCCGAACAATATATGTTCCGTATATTCATTTGCTGCATCGGGTGCATAATAAGGGGGAAACAATACCGGATTTGTATGCATCACCATTTGAAAAATCCGCTGGCCACCTTGAGGGGGACCCTTATAATCGTCGAATGCTCCCGACAGACGTACAATTGCTTCCGTTGTCGGAGTAACGTTAATATTCACGTTCGAGCGCAACATGTACCGGTTCAATTGGACGTTGTTATTAAAATTGTTTTTATTGTCAACATTCAATACCCCGTTGTCGTTTATTACACTTCCGGCAAGGTAATAACGGGTGACCTTTCCCCCGCCCGACAGGTTAAAATTCAACCGATGGTTGTTGGAATAATCTTTGAATAACATGTCATACCAGTCAGTGGCCGGATATACATAAGGGTTGGTTTTGTTTATCGTGTTTTGAATCTTGTGTTCCGAATACATCAATTTACCTAGCGGATCCCTTGTCCGGATGGCCTCGTTATGCAATCGCATATAGGTGACCGGATCTGCCATATGCACCATTTTTGTCGGCTGGGAGAGGGCTTCCTCATACCTGATATTTATCCGGGCCTTGCCTTCCCGTCCCTCCTTGGTCGAAACGAGGATAACACCATTGGCTCCTCTCGAACCATAAAGGGCTGTTGCTGTCGCATCTTTCAAAATAGAAAAACTCGCAATGTCATCCGGCTGCATTCTGGCTAGTTCCGTACTGGATGACTCATTATTGTCAATTAGGATCAGCGGGTCTTTCTTATATCCAAAAGTGGTTACACCACGAATGAAAAACTCTGCGTTATCCCTGCCCGGTTCACCGCTTCGCTGATAAGCGATCAGTCCGGACATCCGCCCGGCCAATGCAGTTGTTAAGTTACTTGAAGGAATTTTCAATTCTCCGGGATTGACCGTTGATATAGAAGCTACGACGCTCTCTTTCTTTTGCTTCCCGAAAGCAACAACGGTCACTTCGTCTAATTCGCTGGCTGCCGCCTTCATGGTTATTTCAAGGTAGGTCTGGGCTCCTACCGTGATAGTTTGCGATTGTAGTCCGAGAAAAAAGACTACCAGCTTGTCGGTAGAAGTGGCCCTAATTTCGAAAGACCCATCTATGTCTGTCGTAACTCCCCGCGTTGAATTTTCAATCTGAATTGTGGCACCCGGCAAAGGTTCACCTGTTTCCGATTCTATTACTTTCCCGCTTACCTGTTTCTCTTGCGCAGATAAATAAATAGGAAGTAATAAAGAAATTAAAAATAGAAAAATTAACTTTTTTTTCATCTTGTTCTTTTTCTTTGTTTAATAATTAGATTTAGTTTGAATTGTTGATTAGATATAGTGGGTTGTATATTGCTATTAATGAGCATACTAAGCAAGTGCCCACGTTGAGGAAGTCTACATCTTTTCTTATGTCTATACAGAAAAATATATAAATTTAAATACAAAGCAAAGATAGAGTCCCTGAATTGTCCCTGGATGTAAAAAATGATTTTAAAACAGCGCGATATGCCGTTTTAATGTTAAATTCTATGGATTTTAGTTTCTTTTTTAAATAAAAATGATATTTATTTCCTGTGAGACTGTACCCAAAAACAGGATTGATCAATGTAAAATTGCAAAAATTTAAAGTTTCACATGTACGAAATGACGTAAATTGTACTTTTAAGAATGTGTTTCCATCACGGGCACATTGGCATCATCACATCTTTCTGCCCTGTAGCGATGTCCTTTGTGAATAGGGAGCCACTTTGCCGAGTTGCTAATATTGAAATCTTATCATCATTCACCTGTATTTTTTTCGGACTGATTCCCGGGTATTACAAAAGAGATGAAAATGATATGCTTTTTTTCCTGTCAAGGTTCTCTTCGTTTATGGCAAACAATTAATAATCATCAATGAAAATTCAATTGTAATCATTGTCTAAATGGGAAGTGTTTTATTTTCTGATATGATACAAACAGATAGAGAGAAAAGTCCGAATCTCATTTGTTTTCATTATCAATCTTGGAGTACTTGCATTATTACTGTTAACTCCGTATTTATTTTTTCTATTTCAAAAATTGTCCAATATCATTCGTCATTAAGTGAATTAATGCCTTGTTCTTTTAATTTTTCAAGGTGTTCTTTCATTGCATTTACTTGTTCGGTTTGATGTCCTTGCCATATTGTTACTTCTCCAACAACTCTAAATGGTTGAGTTGAACGAAAAGATTGTGTAGGATTTCCAGGGAACTTCTTGTCGGTTAAGTCGGGGTCATTTTCAATTTCTCCTGTTGGTTCTACTAAGTATATTCTTTCCCGTCCGTCTCCAAAGGCAAGCTCTGCTCCCCAAACTGCAGCGTCTAATGTCGCTGTCAAGAAGATATATTTTGCATTTTTTTGTTGTCCGTAGTTAGAATTGTAACCAGCTTCTATTAAGTCACCAACTTTCAAGTCTGCTTTTGTCCCGTGAAAAAAAGTCTGTGCGAAAGGTGTCGCACCTTTTCTATTCGTTTTCTGTTCGTTATTCTTATTCTCCATTGTGAAATTTTATTTTTTACTGTCTGTTGTCTTTGATTGCCGGTTGTTTTACAACGCTCATTAACCGCGTGTTATGGTCCCTGTTTTCTTTCCCTTTCTTATTCATCATCCACCATTTTATAGTCAATCTCCAACTAAATCCACAAATTAACCATAATGGTATCCCAATCAAAATACTTTTTTGAGTAATATCCTAGTTTTTGATCAATGGGAAAAGGATTTGCATTGTAATAAACATAAACAGTCCAAAGAAGAGACCTGATTTTAACCAATTTTTAGTCTAATTTTTCGTTTCCGAAATTTCAAGATTAATGTTTTTATATCTGTCGGGTTGCTTGTTTAACCAGTTTTGTTTTAATGCTTTTCTAAACCATCCCCAAATCGGGAAAGTCAAAACCAGTACTATTGATGATGTCTAGTTTCTTTGTACAGGAATTATTTCACCACAATTGTCACAGTAATAACCGAACCCATTTTTGAACATAGTCCTATTTTGCGATGACCATTTAAGTCCGCTATGCATAGTCCCACAATCAACGGAACAACAACTGTTTGATGCATGCATTACAACAGGTCAGGCAGAACAGAGGTTCAGCCGGAGTTGATCGAATGCCTGTAGATGAACTATACGACCATCACCTGACAAGGAACAGGGAAAATATAGAGAAATCATTGGTAAACGGCACTTGCTTGCCACAGTCCATTTTTTGGGTAGAGATGCCCAAGAGTGACGGGGAGACAAGTCTTTTAGGTGTGCCTACCGTGGTTGACCGAATACTTCGTCAAAGCCGTAGGGCAGGTTTTAGTCAACCGGTTCAATATGTAATTTGAGGATTACTGTTACCGTCCGAATAGCAATCCTCAAATTAGCGGTTCGTGATTTTATTATTTCAATTTCCTAAATTCATAACCATCTGGCTCTACAAACCCATCCACAAACAACTTAAATGATTTCACTCTATTATTTTCAAAAACAAAAGGAAACTGAACAGTTCCAAACATGGGTTGATTATAAGTACAGGTGAGCATATCTTTTTTGAATATTGAGAATACTCCTTGAAGTTGGGGGTGATGCTCCAAGGAAAGAACATATTCATTGCCCCGTTTTTGAATGTATGCTTTGCCGTAATAATCACAAAAGTATGTGCCAACAATAAAATCCATGTTGATGGAAAAGTTTTCTCTTTCAGCCCTGTCCTCTTTAATCTGAGTGTTATTTTCCGCATTTCTTTTTTTCTGACGCTCTATATTGCTAAATGTATAATCCGGTGCATTTCTTTGGAGAGACGCATCAATTATTTGCCATTTAAGGGTTTCATGTAAAAGGTGATTATCTTGATTTGTTAATATGACAATACCTAAATTTAGTCTAGGAATAAGTGCCATTGAAGTTAAAGTTCCTGCATAAGCACCATTATGCTGCATCACTTCAATATTTTGATATTGAAAAATCTCCCATCCTAGCCCATAGGTTTTAAAATACAACTCTCTATCTGCTGCTTTTGATTTACCTATTATGGTATTACTTTGCCACATTTTTTCTATTGCACTTTCAGGGATAATATTTTTGTTTTCGAAGCTTCCCTTGTTCAATAAAACTTTCACCCAAATACCCAAATCTTTGATGCTTGCATAGATACCACCATGACTGAAAGGCTCGATTTTATGAGGTGCAAGAACAATAAGGGAGTCATTTATAACGGTATGACCAGTCACTTTATTTGTATCGATAATGATATCTTTCTCAAAAACAAGTGTCCGTTTCATCTCAAGTGGAATTAAAAACCTATTGTGCAGATATTCATTCCAGTTTAGACCGGTAATGTTTTTCACACATTCGCCAGCAATCATAAACCCAAAATTCGAATATCCAAAACGTGTCCTTATTGGATAAGCGGGGGGGATTTTACTGAACAAATTAATCATGGTCGCATAATCCAATGTGGTCTCTGTGTTGAGGAAGTCACCTTGAAAGGTTTTCCATCCTGAACGGTGAGACAGTACATCCGTAAGCGTAATTTGCTGTTCATATAGCTTATCTTTCATCGTCAACCATGGTAGCCATTTTTTTACTAAATCATTTAAAGATATTTTATTTTCAGCTTCCATTGTAGCAAATAATGTCCCGGTGAATGTTTTTGTTACCGAAGCAATGGGAAATATGGTTTGTTCGTCGACTTTATTTTTTGTTTCCCAATCCCGTACACCATAACCCTTTTGAAGCAAAATTTCCCCGTCTTTTATAATGCAAACGGCTATTCCCGGTATTTGCCAATTTTCAATTGCTTGTTGTATGTATTTGTCAATGCTATCATTTTCAAAAAATAAGCTTGTTGCTTGTGCCATTGATCTGTTTGGAACTAGCAAACAAAAAGCCACGCAAACAAAGAATATTAGTTCCTTTGATTCTTTCATATTATTTAGTCTTTATATGTGCATTATGTTTTACTGGAAAAGTAACCGAATTAGCAATGAAGCAAAGCAGAACCTTTTCATATTCACGCACCAGCCACTTTTCAAAGGCAACCATAAAGTACAGTTTTCCCTTGACGGCTAACGGCGAGAAAAAGAATAGTAGCCGACAGCGTGGTATCTACCTGTCAAAAATACAAAAAAAGTTGAAGCGCACAACCCTTGAATTTACTATTTACTCTGTTATTATTTGTATCATTGTTATGTGCTATGCTTTATTTCCTTAGGAATCTAATTTTTGGATGATAGTAAACTAAGTCCATTTTTTTCAGATAGATATTCTTGGGACAAACCTTTTCTACTTCTCAAGGTTTTAATTTTTTGTGCTAATTCTTTGTTCTTCATTTTTTATATTTTAAAATTTAGAACAAAAGTATACTTAATATCATTAATTGCTCAAGTCATACTTACGTCATATTTACGTCATTTACGCCAATATGATATTTCATAGGTTATTGGCATACCGCACAACGGCTGACAATATGAAATGGTTGGGTTTTCGGGGTGCGTTCGTATCCGCTGGGAAAAATGTTGGTGTGGGAACAAAAGTTTCACAATCAACGGAACAACAACTGTTTATATTGTGCGTTGTACGTAGTTCTTTATTTTTCTTCCATTTTAATTTTAAATTCTTCGGAAAATTGGACTAATATATTACTCACTTTTTTCAAAATTATCATTATTCTAATTTACCGACAGGTTTAGTTTAACGGTTGACGGTATGAAACGTAGTGGATTTCGTGGCTGCGAACCTATCCCTCGTTACTGACCTTACCAGCGGGAACTGAGCTGCAAATTGCACTAAAACCGCTATGTTTTATGACCGCGTGTTAGCGGGCGTTTTTATTTTTCAATTTTCTTTCCAGTTAAGTATCCAAGACTCTCTGTTATCTTTTCAATATCCCAATTCCACCACTGTAATTCTAACAATTCTTTTATCTTAATATCAGAAAATCTCTTTCTAATCTCAATTGCTGGGTTGCCCCCAATTATTGCATAAGGTGCAACATCTTTGGTTACTGTCGAATTGGTCGCAATTATTGCTCCATCACCGATACGAATTCCTGGCATTATGGTAACATTTGAACCAATCCACACATCATTACCAATAACGGTATCACCTTTTATTGGTAAATCATGTAATGTCGGCATTACTCTCTCCCATCCATTGCCAAAAAGACTAAACGGATATGTCGTAACCCCTTTTTGTTGATGATTGGCTCCATTCATTATAAAAGTCACTCCCGGTGCAATCATGCAAAATTTCCCGATAATTAGCTTATCTCCAATAAAATCATAATGATACTTTACGTTTTTTTCAAAATTCAAGGCGTCTTCAAAATCGTCATAATATGTGTAATCTCCGACTATAATATTGGGATTCGTTATAGTATTCTTAAGAAAACATAGTCTCTTTTGTCCATTTAGTGGATATTTTTCGTTTTTATCTGGACCTATTCCTGTCCTAATCTATGTGTTGGGTATCTTTTATAAATGACCGCTAACGTGTTAGCAGCCGTATAAGTTTGCATTATATTTTTCTATAAGATCCAATTTGAAAATATCTTTATCGCGTCCAAATAATCTTAAAATTCGCTCTTGTTCTTTTATGGTAGGTAATTTAATTTCAATGTATTTGCTTTCATGTATTTATTCTTTAACGTTTACTATTGTTATCTCTCGACATACCGCTGTCCAGCTTGCGTGAAACCGCTCGTTACCTGCTGGTAACGACTAATCATTTTCTTTTTTGTTTAAACTCTTGTTTGCAATCAAAGCAATAATATCTCTTTTGAAAAAACGGTGTAGGAGTCGCAAACAGTATTGAAGTAGTTAAAAAGAACCAACCTGCCTTCTTCGATTTAACAATCTCGTTTGAACCGCAAAATGGACAAAATACCTTTGCTTCATCGTTTACTTCCTCTTGCTCATCAGAATAATTTTCAAAACGAGACAACTCTTCTGGCGATTGCAAATTATCATCTTTAATATATCCCGTTTCTTTCAAAATTTCAATAGCTTGGTTTAAATCGCTTTCTCTGACTTGAAGTTTCACTCCTCCAATCGCATTTGAATAAAATGGATTGACTTGAACTGTTAATTCGTCTTGCACGAAACAAGTAATTCCTTCTGATTCTAATTTGCCTCGAATTATCGCAATTTCATATCCAAAAGTTGCAGTTAAAACCGTAACAAACTTCTCGTTTATCTTTTTCTCTGTATTATTCATTTTGAAAACCATACTCAGACTGTTAAATTAAATAAAATTCTATCAATAGAAGAATAGCCTCGAAAATCAAAAAATATTTCATTTCCAATTTGTTCCCAAGCAATGACAAACTTAAACAAACTCCTATGCAACCTATTATTACATTAGTAATCAATATCCCTTCGCGAATCATAATGAGCCATAATACATCTTTTTTTAGTCGATAAGCAAGAAAGAAATAAGTTTGGTAGATTATCCACAATAAATTGATTACTGTAAACATCAATCCTACAATCTGATTTGCTTTTATCTTTATCGACATAGTTTAATTACTACTTTATCCTGCCATGCTGTCGCCCGCTTGCCAATAGGATGTTAGTGGCTCGTTGTTTACTCATCTCAGTTTTTTCATTGTGTTGCTTGCAAGTAACGACTTCATTTGTGTGATAGCTACTTTTCTTGTTCCGTAGCGTCCGGCTTTTACAAGCATTCCTACGGCTTTTGTCCGGTCAATCCATTGACCAGCTGACATTATAAATCTGCTTGTGCCTGCTTCTTGTCCAGTTACCCCGAATTCGGGGTAATTAAAATCGGGATTATTTATTTTCCCCCAAACGCCAAGATACTCTATATTATTATTGTTGGTTATCCATTTGCCAGTCTTTTTGCTACCTTCTCGAAAAGTAACAGCCATATTCGTGAGGCTGATATAATCGGTATTCAGCTGACTGATAACCGTTATTTCGAATGCTTTGACTTGTAGTATTCTTCCTTTTGCCATAAAATTTGTTTTTTGCGTGTTTGATACGCTATCGGTTCTCGTTTTACAATGACCGCTAACGGTTAACGGCTTTGCGAAAGCGGGGCTAAGAAATTTAAAACTTTCTATAAATACGAACTCGAGCAAAAACCATTTTCGTTTTTCAAACTTACAAAAAATAAAAAAACTAAATGTTTTTTTGCGACTTAAAGTGCGAAAATCTTCAACGCCAGGGAATTTTGCCCCCGCTTTTGCAAAGCCGATGTTGTGTGATGGCAATTTTTTTTGTACTTTTGTCATAAACTAAATTATTTCATCATGTATTTCAGCAGACCTTGGACTTTTATATAAGTGAGAGACAGTCCTTCCTTATTTTTTTAAATCAATATTTTTTCTAGACGATTAGTCTATGATTTACAGCCACTATTTTATTCTAAAATCAGTGTCGTAATTTCATTGCTGTTTCTGATGGTTAATACTGTCTTTCACTTTCTGTGATTTGAGTCAAGTATTCATCCAAAAGAAATTAATAATGAAAAAAAATCGTGTTCCTGTAAGGTTTACAGGTCAACATTTTACAATAGACACCCGATTAATAAATGATGCTATTCGGCTGGCTGACGTGCAAAAAGAAGATTTGGTTTTAGATATTGGTGCCGGTCTCGGTTTTTTGACTGTTCATTTAGCTAAAAACTCTGACAATGTGATAGCTATTGAAAATGACAGGCGTTTTGTATCCGAACTCAGGTCGAAATTCGGATGTAATAAAAAAGTCAACATTGTAGCAATCGACTATATGCGGTTTTCGTTTCCGCAAAAGCATTTTAAAGTGGTTTCTAATATACCATACGGAATCACTTCCGATATTCTGAAATCGCTGATGTTCACGAATCTGGAATATTTTACGCAAGGCTGTTTGATTATGCAATTAGAACCCGCTCAAAAACTTGTTCAGCAAAAGTTTTTCAACCCGTATGTTGTTTTTTATCATACATTTTTCAGGTTGGAATTGATGTATGAAATTAGTCCGAAAAGTTTTCTGCCGCCTCCAACGGTTAAGTCGGCATTACTAAAAATCAGTAAAAAGAAGTGTGAAAATATCGGTGTCGAGATGAAAGAAAAATATCTTGATTTTCTTTATTTTATGCTTCATTTCCCTGATTTGCCGGCACGTACGGCTTTGAAGAAAATCTTTCGTAAACAACAAGTTAGGGAACTTTCTGAAAAGTCTGGTTTAAAGTTGGATAATTCGGTTTGCACGATGTCTGCACAGCAATTTTTAGAATGTTTTGTTGAAATGTTAAAAGTCGTACCCGATAAATTTCACCCAAAAAAGTAAATCCGTTTTTGTCAGAACAACGCTTTTTCATTTGGGGAGAGTGTTGTTTTTGCTTGCACATAACGGTTCGGCAGCTTGTTGTAGTGCGGGGTTCACAAATGTTCACGCCCCGCATTACAGCAAACCGCTTGTTATTGGCTGGCATTCTTTATTTTATATAAAATTCAAGTTCATTTAACGGGTCTTCTTTAAAATATTTTTTCTCTTCAAGAACTTTAGAAGCAAGACTTAATGCTGATTTTCCATTTTCTATATCTTCTTGTTTTGGAATGATAAACAAATTTGTTACTTGACGTTTCCAATTCCGAATAGATTCCGCACTCAGAATTCTAATTGTTTCATCATTATCAATCGTGCCGATTACCAAATCTGCAATAACAGACCAACCGCCAATTTTTGAAAACAGTTTCAACATTGATTTTTTCAAATCTTGGTTATCTTGCTTATAAATTTCTCTTGCTTTTTTCAAAACATCGCTTGTTGCATTATGCGACAGAAACTCGATTATAATATTTCTAAGTCCTGTTGCTTTTACACTCAAATTTTCAACTGCAAATGAATAGGCTTTCTCGTTATCTAATTTTTGTAATGCGAAAAATGCTGTTTTTTGAACCTTAATTATTGGATTCGATAAATACTGATCTATTATACTAACTTTTCCTACTGCGTTAATTTCGGCTAATCCGTTTAATGAACCAATAATTTGCTTTTTCTCTTGTAGATTTTGGCTGTATATTTCCGCAAAATCAAGATTTGAATTTTTCAAAGAATATCTCGCAAAATTTCTGACGGTACCAGATTCATCTGCGATAAAATTCAAAATCAAGTCGCTGAAAGTATCGCAATCTTTTAGTTTAGAAAGAGTTTGATAACGGATTTTTCCCGATTTGTCTTTCAGTAATAATTCGATTTCATTCTTTGCTAATTTGTCAAAGTGATTTATTGCAAAACTTCGCACCAAGAAATGTTTGTCGGCAATAAACAACTGCAATTCTTGATAATTGTCTGAATAGGTTTCAGATAAATATTTTGCAATTATTATTCTCAATTTTTCGGGATACTTTTTGAACGATTTGAGAATGTATTCACGATTTCCCCAGATAATGAAATTCACGACTTCATTATACAATCCACTCAAATCGGTTCTTTGCACTTTTTGAAGCCACTCAAATAGAGGAAGATTTTCCAACAGCGAATCAATAAATTCGCTTTGCTTGAAATATTCAAATCCTTGCAAGGCAACGTCCCGAACTTGCTTTACCCAATCAGCCAAACGATAAATCAAAAATGGAATTGTTCTTTCAGATTTTGATTCTATTAATTTTCTGACAGCCTTTTCTCTTATATATCCGCTTGAATTAAAAGAACTGATTGCCAATAAATTCAAGTATTCTTCTTTGGGAAATTTTTTCTCATAAAAATCAATGTCATCAATAGAAATTTGACAATATTTGATTGATTCGTAAAATCCTTTTTTGCTGTCAATTTTCGTGAAAAGAAACAATATCGTTTCGCAGCATTTGTTCCGAAGATTTTTATTAGAATGTTTCAAATAAGGAATCAGGTATGGAATTAAACTCGGATAACCGCTTTCTCCAATTTTTGACACAACAAGTAGCTTTTCCTCGATATTTTCTTTCGAGAAAAACCACTTCTTATTAGATTGGTTCAATATCTGTATATATTGATACATTTCCATTTTATTTTACTTTCATTTTCCGCACGTACGCTTGCCGCTAACGTTTTGGCGCTTGGCGCAGTGGCGGATTTCGGAGCTCAAAACTGTCAATACACCACAAAT
>Ga0228535_1001032_pt1 | contig 54368 bp, 51 predicted proteins | sample SJ1metagenome_FD_168457 | JGI IMG/M metagenome (GOLD analysis project Ga0228535, IMG submission 168457) | Enriched culture of PCE-dechlorinating microbial communities from Ithaca, New York, USA - SJ1 | ecosystem: Engineered > Modeled > Simulated communities (microbial... > Unclassified | place... | reverse complement strand
ATATTTGAAGATGGAATTCCTAGAGTGAAAACTGTTAAGATACCCAAGTTTCCAGAAAAAATTGAGAGAGTTGGAATCGCAAAGATTATTCAGCTTTTGTCCAGGGGAGCTGAGATAATTGTTCAAGAGGAAGGTAAGGAGATTATGCGAATTAATGGTTCATGTCAACCTACTTGATCCCGATTTTCATGAGAAAGTCGGATTTCGTTCCTTCCGGATGCGAACCATGAAGGAGGGATCTATCATTGTTCGTAACGTGTCCGGATTTTTCATTTGGCCAGGGGATACTGTGAAAAATCATGACCCTGATACACAGAGAACACAGGATATTTTCTCCTTTGCATCATTCACTCTTGAAAATATTCAGGAGAAATTTCACACCCCGTTATCAGAAGGCCTGTCAGAAAACAAAGCCGTAGCAATCCTTCAGAGAGACGAATTGAAGGAGATATCGGCCACCCAGGTCAGATAATGGGAGATTGCAATCCGGCATTCACCTCTCCGTTTATCTATCTGCTCTTGGCCACCGCATGTATTGTCTTTGCGATCGGGGAGCAGATCGATGCAGCAATCATCGTGGGATTTGCCCCTATCAATGTTGCACTTTTTCCTTAGCCATTTTTTACGTGATTGCAATCGGTTCCATGTTCATCACATTTCTCCCGATGCTCCCGATACAGATACTCCTGGTCAATCTGTTGTCAGATTTTCCTATGATATCTATCGCAACCGATACGGTGGACTCTACAGAGGTCAAAAAACCGAGAAAGTATGAGGTCAGGGAGATAATGCTGGTTACAACGTTGCTTGGTGTTGTCGTTACCGTATTTGATCTCATGTTCTTTGCATTTTTCATGCACGAACGAGACAATGTCCTGCAGACGAACTGATTTATCGGGAGTATCCTCACCGAACTCATTTTCCTCTTCTCTATCAGGACAAAACTACCATTCTATAAAACAACCTGGCCTTCCGGGTATGTAATCCTTCTGACAGTAATAGCAGCCCTTGCAACGGTTCTGCTCCCAGATACCTTCATTGGGGAGGTATTATTCTACTTTACCCCTCCATCAGCCCTTCTCTGGGTATCATCATCAGTCTGGTTGCGGCGTTTTTCGTCTGTATTGAACTGATAAAGCATATAAATTATCATGACATCGGATAAATTTTTCAGGTATACATAAATCAAGATTATTAAAAAGTATTGTTATGAGAAAATTTCTGAATCTGCTTTTGATAATCATTTGAAAGAATTTGGGCCATAGAAGGTTATTTGGTATTATTCATGCTTTTCTGTTGTAAAAATTCAGACGGTGTCATAACTATAATATCATCAGGAAAATGCTTTCTATTGCCCGTAATTACCGGTGCATGGGTATGATGAGCTAACTCAATAAAAGGCAGGTCTGAAGGATCTGGAAGATGTAACAACATTGGAGGAGGGAGAATCCACAACCCGTTGGTTTTAAAAAATGAGAGCAGGGGCTCTATGTCATCAGGAGAAAACTGAAATTTAGTTCTTGAAAGAACAACCCGGTACTCCTGAAAGATCCGGTTGTCAAGAACGATCCGAAGGAAATTTGTTATCATCATCCGGATAATGACTGCTGGTTTTCCATTCGGGTTTAAAAGACCTGATACTAGGACATTTGTATCGATGATGACAAGGTTATTCATTTGTTAATTCTTTTCTTGCATTATTGATCTCACTATTTATCTCAGGAAGTGTCATCATATTCAAACCTGACTGTATAGATTTTTCCCACATGTGTTCAATTGACTGCTCGGCACGGAGTCTTCTGATAAGATCCAGAACCTTTTCAGGATCACCATTGAATGTGAGCGTTATCACTTTAGGTTTACCATTTACGGTAATTATTGTCTCTTTATCTTCACCCTCTTTCCATAACAGGGCAGGATTTGATCTGATCTCTGCTGAAGATATATATCGCATGATTAATCCTATTTTATATCCTCAATTATATTATACTATCTTTCTTATTCGCTACACGAGCTGGTTATTATCCTGCCCGGCTCAGTACATTATATGATTTTTCACGAGGATATCATTACTACCTTTCCGGGTCTCTTCGTCGTCGAAGGAGATGTCGGGCCGGTTTCTATTGAAAAGAACAATGCAAACCTGGAAATGTTGAAACAAACGATCATCACCGAAGTGAATGAACGATACACTCTGGAACAGGTGAAAGACGAACCACTCTTCAGGGCTTACCGGGATTTCTTCTGGAGCGTCGGAGTGGACCCGACGAAGACCAGGCCTGCTTCTGAAGCCCTGATACGAAGGATTCTTGCCGGAAAACCGCTCCCTTCTATCAATACTGCCGTGGATGCATATAATCTGGCATCAATCCGGACAGGTGTACCAATTGGAGCCTTTGATGCTGATCTCCTCCATGGGGAGCTTTCGATGCGATTTGCACAGGAAGGTGAGGAATTTCTGGGGATAGGGATGGAGAAACCTATCAACCTACAAAGCAACCAGGTAATCCTTATAGATGAGAAAGAGATTATTGCAGTGTATCCCTACCGGGACTCGGATGGAACGAAGATTACTCCGGGTACGAAAACAATTCATATTGTGTCATGTGGTGTCCCAAACATTGAGAAAGAGACGGTGATTAGGGCATATGATTTGGCATCCGCTTACCTAAAAGAATTTAATTCGTAAAAAAATTGGCTTATAGAGACTGTTGCATAACTTCAAACCGATAGTATAATGAGGCAAATCCCATAAATTTCATTGTCAATTAACCTTCCAACCGAATGGAAATTATGCTCTTGAGGAACCAACATTTTAGTTGTGCAACAACCTCTATAATGATTCATGAAAAATATTAAGAAACCATCTGTAATCCGACACACGTTGCTGCCGAGTATCGGATAAAGAGAAGGTTTTCAAAGTTTCCATGGAACGTATGGCTTTCCATTCTTCCGGTTAGTATTATCATTATCCTTGTCATGTCGGTTGTGATACAATTCAGTATCCACTGTTTTTTCGATTATCCTGATCTCCCCTGGTGGTTTGCTACTTGACGATGCTCTTCGCATGGTCCCTTATGTTTGGTCCCTATGTTGCCTGAATAACTGAAGAGGGAAAATATTACAGACAGTCAAAAGGGATGGAATGATATTTTTCTTTCATCTCACCAAAAAACTTCACCAAAAGGTACCTAAAAGGCGTTATTTTTTTCAGACGATACTTATCATGGCTGAAGCTTCTGTGTAAATGATATTTTTCTCAAGTGCTACATGGTCATCGTGACCATACGACAATACCAGAAATTTTCAACACATGAAAACAGATATCAGAAAAGAGAAAAAGTAAACCACTCTGTTTCATCAGAGAATTTGAACTTTAATATTTACGCCCCGGCTGGGACTTGAACCCAGGTCTAAAGCTCCGGAGGCTCCAAGGATATCCTCTACCCTACCGGGGCAACCTTACTATATACTCACTAAACACAGATAAAGGCTCTGGTTTTTCAATGATTTTTCAGCGATAATTAGAGAGAAAAATTGAATGACTACCACCATATCAGACAAATTTTCTACCGTTGATATAACACGCGGAACATTGGCTGATATCTCTGAATATTAATATGAATAACTCCAAAAATTTTTATCCAACTTGTTAATTAGATAAAAGCCCGAATTTATTTCAATAAATTAATACATAACATTTATTATGGGGAGAGAACTATTTTGTGAAAATATTTTCCCGTTTGCCGATTTCGTTAACGATGATAATGAGTTTGTCATCTTCAAAAGTAAGAAACGCCCGATAGTCTCCGACCCGGTATCTATACGTTGGAACGTCACTAATTCCTTCAACCTTCCGCAGATATTTTCTGGGATTATTTACCTTCTCAAGCCATTTGATTTTATCTCGTATTCTTATCGCAATATCCCGCTGAAGTTGTTTTAGATTGCTCTCTACTTAATAAGAGAAAGAGACATGATAATGCAATCAGATCCCCATCTCTTTGGAAATCTCATCAAGAGGCCGGTATCTTCCCTGCTTCACATCTTCAAGCCCCCGGCGGATTCCCTCCATAGTCTCCTCATTAATAGGCTCATCCGGTTCGTTCGCCTGACCCATGATTTCTGCGATGATTTCAGCTTCATTAGGATCGATTGCGTCTATGAGGCATTTTTGAAGAACTTCGCCATCAGTTGATGCATCGTCACGATCTTTCAGTATTTGAACGAATTTGTAGTCTGATTCGCTCAACGATACGGTGACTGCCATAATAATCTATTATCTCCAATGTATCATATAGTCTTAATTATTCTCTAATAAATGAAGATTTCATATTATTGAGATTTTTTTCCACAGCAGCCACCCCTTGTTTTCCGTGACGGTTGAATTATGTTCATATTTTAATAATACCCGACAGACTGTGCCCCGTATTCTAACTATTCAGGTGTGTACTTTTCAAATTCTAACAACTGCTTGATCAGCCCGTCTCTGGAAAACTGACATTACATCTAAGATCAGTCCATGTGAGTAACATGATCGTCTGATCTGAACCTGCCCTCATACGTCACCCCAGACAGGCGCTCAAAAATTAAGCAGTAAATTTACCGGTACTGCCCCCTCGGTGTTAGAGGTCCATCGAGAGTTCACAAAAAACAAAAGAGAGATCATGACACGCGAGTCATGGTTAAAATATCGATTTTAAACTTTCCGAATATGATAATGGTGCCAGATCTTACAAGCCCCTTCATGACTGACCATGCACGGACCGACCGGTGTCCGTGGGGTACATGTCTTATCAAAGAGTTTACAATCAACCGGAGTTGCAATACCCCGGAGGATTTTATCACAGATACATCCGGCTTGTTTCTTCGTCGGTTTAATCGTTACATCAAATTTCTTCTGGGCATCCCACGCAGAAAACTCTTCACGAAGCCGGAGTCCTGACTGAGGAATAACCGGGAATCCCCGCCACTCAACATCACATGGTTCAAAAACCATATTCATCACCGCCATGGCCTTCGGATTTCCCTCATCAGAAACCGCTCGTGGATACGCATTATCGACCCGTGCGACGCCTTCCCTGACCTGCTGTACCAGCATAAGAAGACCAAGCAGAATATCATCAGGCTCAAAACCCGCTACCACCTGGGGAACCGGAAACCTTCGATAACCCTCAAGACCGGTAACGGTCAGTACGTGGCCGGGAAGGAGAAATCCATGCAATGCAGCCTCACCCTGTGATAGCAACCACTCCATTGCGGGGGGAACCAGGCGATGACAACTCAATATGGAGAAATTCTTCGGAGGATTTGTCAGAAGCATTGCTGCAACGGTTGGTGCGGTTGTTTCAAATCCGACCGAAATGAAAACCACTTCTTTTTCGGTATTCTTTGCTATCTCCACAGCCTTATGCACACCCTGAACAATACGGACATCGGCTCCAGAGCTTTCCAGTGAACCATTTGAACCAGGCACCCTGAGCAGATCACCATATGTCGCAATGATGCACCCTTTTTCCGCAAACTCAAGGGCTGCATCTATCTCTCCCTGTGGAGTGATACAGACCGGACATCCGGGTCCCATCACAATCTTCAGATTCTTTGGAAGAAGGCTTCGGATTCCATGACGTGCAATAGCGGCCTCATGCGTTCCGCATACATGCATAAACGTAAGATCGCGGTCAGTCAGCTCATGAATTTTCTCTGCTATCGGATTCTTCCCGGCCATAAATCTCTCAAAAGTCAACCTGAAACGTGAAAAAGATACTCATCAGGAACTGGAACAGATATCAGAATTATTGAGTATATAAAGGACCTACCTGAACAGTCATAGAGGAGAAAACTCATACCTGTAAGTATGTTCTCCCGCTCCGTCTTCAGACAAGATTTTAAATCTGCCCTTGAAGAGGCACTTGACCGCCGTCAGATGAGCCTGAAGGAACTTGCAGAACTTGCGGGGATTCCACCAGCGACCCTGTATAAGATAACCTCAGGAGAACGCGATCCCCGGTTATCAACGGTCCGGGCCATTGTGCAGGCACTGGAACCCTATGAACAGGACATGATCGCCATAATCGCTGCAAAATTTCTCCTTGATGAAATTGGGGCCGGGACCATCGAAATGAACGGGAGAAAGATCAGAATCAAGGGATATACTGCCAATACCATGGAAGACTGCATCGTTGCAGCGGTCCGGGCAGAAAAAGAAGGAGCAGGTGGAATCATCTGTGCTCCCATTCTTGCAACCCTGATAGAGCGGATCGTTGACATCCCGGTCGTAATCGTGCGGCCTGACAGCAGGACATTTCAGGAAGCAATCGAAGTCTTATGTAAAAGAATAGAATGAGAATCAGGGAGTAACCTGATTTTTCTCATAAAATGCTATGAATTCTTTCTGGAATGATGAAGCGGATGCAAGCAGATCAGGATACATCTCATTCATTGCAGCCACACAGGATCCACATCCTGGGATAAGTGTTCCATACTCCTCTAGATCAGCTTTCAGTTTATCAGCAGCAATAAGCCAGGAGTCACGAATTTTCGTCGTTTCAGGGCTCAAAGTATACCCCTTAATCTTCTCGGTAAAAGAAAGAAGCGCTTCACTCTTTTTGGATGCAATGTCGGCAATCGCGGAATCCCGTCCATAATAAACCCCGATATTCATCGCTTCCGGAGTCTGGTATAACATCGGGATTCCGGAGGTGAGAATGTCAGAAAGAAATGCCGTGTCATCATCAGTCAGAGCCGGCCCGGCTGATACGGTCTGTGCCAGGATGAAAAGAGAAAGAAGGGTACATAACCCGGTAAGGACTCGAATGTTCATACCTGAAGGTTTCACCCGGTTCAATATAAGGGTACTCCTCTTAAAGGAAAAACCTGTCAGCCTGCTTCTTTAGATTTCCAGAGAGACGGGCTATCTCCAGTGAGGAGGATGCAATATCATCCGTGGCATGCCTGCTCTCATCCATTCGGTGTGATATCTCTTCCATACGTGCCAGATTCTTCTCACTCTCTGAGTTCATTACCCCGATACCTTCCTGGACACGATTCATCAGTACCTCTTCATCCTTCGTCGCAACCATAACCTGGCTGATACCATCAGATATCTCGGTCACATGAGATGTTATTGAGGAAAGAACATCAATCGTCTTATTCACACTTGCAATGCCCTCCTGGATCTCCTTATAAGCTGCTTCAATTGAGGTAACCGTATCGGCCGATTTTGACTGGATAGTCCGGATAAGTTCTTCAATCTGGGTGGTTGCTAATTTTGACTGACCAGCCAGGTTTTTTACTTCCTGGGCTACCACGGCAAACCCCCTGCCATGTTCACCGGCCCGTGCGGCCTCTATTGCCGCATTGAGTGCAAGAAGGTTTGTCTGACTGGAGATATCTGAAATGAGCCTGACTATCTTATCAATCTCTGCCATCTGTTCATTCAGTCCGGTAATCTGCTTCATATTATCTGCACTTATCTTCCCGACCGACTCCATCTTCTCATTGGCAACACCCCCTATTTGTCCGGCCTCTACTCCCTGGCTGGCTGTTTGTGCCGCAAGTTCCATGAGCCGTGTGGTGATATCAACAATCTGACTAATACGTTCAGAAAGGAGTCGGATGTCATCAGATATCCGCCTTGTCTCCTCCATCTGCTCACGTGCTCCGGCAGTTGAATTCTGGACGTCATCTGCAATATCACGTATTGCCTTCTTGATATTATCAGTCTGCGAAAGTGTTTTCTCTGATGTTCCGGTCAGGAGAGATATTGAACCTTCAAGTTCTTCTATCAGAAGCGAGATGGCAGCAAGAGCGGTATTATAATCATTTTTTATCTTTGAGAGGGGATCCTGCTCCATGACCGGTGCACGATATCTGAGATCTCCTTCTGCCATCCGTGCCATACCGGTTTCAAGATCCTCAGCGCTTTTTGAGAGTGTTTCAGACATGGTTCTGGAATCGGTCAGTAATTTCTGAACCTCTTCTTCCTGCCGTTTTCGCTCGGTGATATCATTATATACGATCAGGTAATTTTCAAGCAATCCTGACCTGGAGAATATCGGGATACCATACTGTTCAAGAATCCTGATCCCAAGAGGAAATTTGCATGTAAGCTCACCAAAAGTGGGCTTCATTGTGGATAATAACTCCTTTAAACCTTCTCCTGAATATTCAAGGACGGTAATATCACGGGGGGTCATATGGAGGAGTTCTTCCCTGGTATATCCCGTTAATCGGATATATGCATCATTCGTCACCAGAATCTGCTGGTTCTCATCAATAAGCAGCACAGGCATTGGGATCTGCTGGACTATCGTATTATTCAGGTGTTCCAGTTCCTCAATCTCCATCATCCTACGTTCCAGTTCCTGTTCTCCCTCCTTGCGATCAATATAGGTCTTTAGCATATCTGCAAGAGAATTTATCAGATTGCGCTCCTCTTTGAGGAATGGCCCCTCATATTCCGGAGGTTTTTCTTCAAGGTAGACAACATCTATCTTTCCGGTCATCCCGGCACGGGTAATAAATGAGGATGTCTGAATCCATGGACTTTCCCGGAAATTAGGGGTTGCCAGTGCAGTATCGCCGTACTGAATCCGGCCGCCGGTGATCTCAGGATACTGCCAGCCGGGAGGAAGGAGGAGAACAACATCCTGCAAAACTTCGGTTATCTTCTTTGAATCGTCCTGTATAAGCGATGAGGTTTTGTAGAAAAGCTGCTGTTCTTTCACACGCTCGCCAAGATCATGCATCTTTTTCTCAAGTTCCTGCTCACCTTCCTTTCGGTCAATATAGGTCTTGAGCATCTCGGCAAGTGAATTAATGAGATTTCTCTCCTCAAGTAGGAATGGGCCTTCATATTCTGGAGCCTTTTCTGACAGGTAGGCTACCTCGATGATGCCCTCTGTCCCCCGCCGGGTCTGAAAGAGGGCCCGCTGAATCCAGGGGGTTTCGATAAAATCAGGAGTTGTATATACCTCATTACCATACAGGATGCGTGCAACGGTCTCTTCCGGGTACTGCCAGCCAGGAGGAATTAAAAATGCCACTTTACTGAGCACATCCGGTACAGACAGAGTATCTTCCTGGATAAGTGATGCAACCGAGTAAAAAAGCTTCTGTTCCTTGACACGTTCACCATAATCATGTGCCAGTTTTTCCCGTATCTCCTCTGCCTTCTGTTCTGCCTGAACCCGGATAGTGATATCTTTAAAGACAAGGATTATCTCAGTAAGAGTGCCAGACTCATCTCGAACCGGGATAGGATACTGCTCAAGTATTCGCCTTCCATGGGGGAAATCCAGAGTGAAAATTTCTGAATCTAATCTACTCTCATTATATCCATGACCAGGAAGGACAAATCCAGGCACTATGGTCTGGATCGGTTTTCCGATACATGCTTCTAGAGAAAATCCGCTGATTTGGAGAAATGATGGGTTTACTTCGGTTATCCGTGCCTCTGGGTTCAGGATGAGTATCGGCTGGGGACTATGAGCAAAAATAGCATCCATCCTGTTCTTTTTCTTCTGGAGAACGGCCCTTTTTTGTACGAACGATGTTAACAGCTCGCGGTCACCCTCTCCTGGAAGTATGTCAGTACCCGGAATATCGGGACTTGGATCGTCAGAGAGGATGTGTATAAGAATATCGCGAAGTTGATCTGTCATTATAATTCCCACACTATTGTTACTCGTCTGCATAGTGTTTCCCCCTCAATAGTATAAAAAAGTTGAGGGTTTTATTTGATGGTTACCGGGATTTTTGCAAACCTCATATTATTGGTTTCATCTGATTCGATGACATCATCCTCACCATCCACCAGGATACCGAAGTAATATATTCCCGGAGTCATGTTCACCGGAATCGGGGTTGGTGCATTCCCATCAGACTGAGTCCCTGCAGGGAGTTCTGGTATCTCACCCATACCTAAGAGAATATCCTCATCAGATAGTTCAGCATCAGTGGAGAGATAAAGCTCTACAATAAATGACCCTGCATCACCAGAGCCAACATTCCGAATAGATGTTGAGACATTCATAACCCCGCCAGAGGTTCCTTCGGTATCAGAGCTGACATCAGGGATGCTAAGATCCGGGAGTTCAGGTGGTTTTTGGGTCTGCGTCACGACCGGCTGTGCCCCGGCAGAGACTTTTACCATATTATTGGCAAAGAGAATGTTATTTGCCTCATTCTCTTCAGAGATGACTTTTCCTGAATCCACCATCACACCCAGGTAATAGGTACCGGGTATGAGATCTGCAGGGACCGTTGCAACAGCAGTTCCGTCACGGAGCATCCCGACCCCCAGATCCGCAACTTCCCCATACCCGATCTCACGATCCTGTTCGGTAATCTGGGCATCTGGTGAGAGATAGAGTGAGATCCTGAACGGTCCTGCAGATGCTGACCCCTGGTTTTTCACCGTGGTGTTGACATTCATAGTCCCGCCCTGCACCGCAGACTGCTGACTGGTTACCTTACTGATCATAAGATCCGGCCGAGTAATGGTAAATCGTGTATCTTCGTTTGTCTCTTCTGACACAAATGGCACAGAACCGGTTGTGACCAGGAATGCCGAACTCTTCACATCAGGAATGGTCACTTTTGAGGCTGAAACTATCACATTATTATCCTCTGAAACCTCCATTATCTCATTTGCCGGATCTGCAATGGCCCCAAGGTAAAAGGTTCCAGGCTGCATCCGCTCCATCGGGAAGTATCCGATAAGGTTCTTCTCCATATCCTGCTTCAGGTTCGGAATAAGATAATACCCGATTGGCGTGTCATCCCGGGTGATGGTTGCATCATCTGACGCATAGAACGTAATGAAAAAGTCCGTGGATGGCCGGTATCCCTGGTTTACAACAGTGGCCTTCACCTCAAGCTGTGGATTTCCTTCCCTGACCAGGGGGGTAAATGAAGTGATAACCATATCAGGTCCGGTCGGATCTGGTTGCTTGGAGAGATCAATCTTTGTCTCCACCATCTGTGGCTGTTCTTCATCCCTGACAGTCCGGGGTGTTGGAACAGGAGTAATAACCAGCTCTGCAAGAGGCCCGACACGACGATGGAAGGGATCATCTATCATGGGGTTCATGGCTTTTGCTTTTGCTATGGATTCAGCTGAACCCGCACTATCACCAAGAGCACTGAGAACCACCCCCCGCCAGTACCAGGCATCGGCAAGATCCGGATCCTGGGCGACAGCAGTATCCAGCAGAGAGAGCGCCCGGTCATAGTGCTTTAAGAGGAACTCAGAAACTCCCTGCTGATACCAGTATTCAGCATATTGAATCCGGTCGGTCATATCTTCGCCAGCGACCACACCAGCAGAAAAGATCAGAACAAGAATGATGGATGCTACCCAGAACGCCATTTTCACAGATGATCACCAGATATATGCAGTATGGTATGACATCAGTCCCTGATATTTCTGGTGGAAGAAACTCCCCGGATATATCGTATTATGATCTGCAAAAAAATGGGTATCCTGTTAATCCGGATCAATGTATTGTTCCCCGATACAGGAGATAAATGAAAAGGGAAAGTTATTCGGTTTCTTTTGCCTCACGGACCATCACTCTGACCCGCTCAATAACCTCAATCTTTCTGCGGTAGTCTCCTTCAATCTCACCTTTGATCTGATCAAGGATCTCATCAATCGAACGCTGAAGACTGTAAACCTTGACCGGACGCCCTTTTTTCTCGGTGATATGACTGGTAACATACACCCAGCTTCGTTTAATAAGCTGATTTATTGCGATACTGACTTCTGGCTGCCGGAGATCTGATATCCGCTCAAGCTCACGCGAGGTCAGGTCATACCCCTTAAAGAGCACAACCAGCACCCGTGCTTCCCCACTCTTCAAACCAACGTCAGAAAGGATATCAATTATCTCAATATCGGTATCCGAAAGATGAACTACTGTATCCGGACCCATCCCCATCCCTGATTCATTCCATTGTTTTTATTATATTATTATTATATCGGTCACCCGATTATCTTAAAATTTTCTCGACTTCTTCCCCTATAAGGAGATAGAATTCCATTTTTATCTCATTTAATGAAATTACAAAGTTTTTCAAAGATCAGATATGCAGGCAACAAATACTGCAGTATTATAATGAAAAAAGACAAATGCTGAATAATCTGTATAGTTGGTCAGCCATGGATCATTACCTGTTCTTTTCTGTCGGGCATATCAGGTGCGGGATACCGTTTTCAGATGCGATCTTTATGATTAGAATGGTTAGTATCAACACAGAAAACAGGAATGGAAAAGGAAAAGCCGGCACGATTAACCTTCATGGAGAGATATTAGAGGTCTATTCGATACGGGAATTGTTCGGGTTCAAAGAGCGCCCTCCCCTCCCTTCAGATAATCTCATTATCGTCAGAAAAGGACTTGAAAATGTTGCTCTCTGGGTAGATGAGACATATGTTATTCAGGGTGGGGATCTGGAACCTGAAGACCGGTTTATGAATGAACATCTGCAGACAATCATTCCCGGGATTCGGATCATCAGATCAGACCTGATAGTCATTTTTGATCTTATTGAATTCCTGGATTATGGATTAATTGGCCAAACAAGGCTTATTGACATTCTTTCTGACCACACGGGTGGTGATGATACCTCCCCGGTTTCATTAGTGCGCGATTACCAGGAAATTGACCGGGTGTTGAAAGAGCGTGCAGAGCAACTTGCACTACCAAAAGAAGAGGTGAAACGGCCTCCGGTAATCGAGGTGATCCGGTTTAACCTGATGTACCAGGAGTATGCAGTGGACATGAAATACATCAGGGAGGTGATCCAGACATCAGAGATCACCCCGGTCCCCGGGACCCCCGATTTTATAGCAGGGATATGTTCTGTCAGGGGTGAGATCATCTCACTTGTAGATCTCAGGGCTCTGCTCTCCATACCCGAGAAGGGACTGACCGATCTGAACCGGGTTATTGTCCTAACCGACGGAAATCTTACCTTCGGGCTCCTGGCAGATCAGATAACCGGTATTGGCACACTCAAGACCGGAGATATTGTCAGGACAGTCAGGAGAGAACAAACAGCATGGCAGAACTACATTTGTGGAACAATCGATTCCCTTCATGTACTGAATGTACAGGCATTATTGACGGATCCCAGGATGATAATCGATGATACGGAAACCTGACACAGATCACATTACGGGTAATCTCTACTCGTCTCAAAGATCGTACAGTATGAAGCATGGAAGAGTCCGCCGCATGAAGGAGGCATTATGATTCAGTTTTTTTCGGATATGAAGGTTGGAACAAAAATTCTTGTAATATCACTATTTCTGGCAATTATCCCTACATTGCTTCTGGGACTGATATCATATTCCAGTTCTGTCAACGTAATTAACGAGCAGATTGAAACTTTGCTCGAAACACAGGTCCAGGATATGAAAGGATGGACCAATGATGTCTACAAACTTACGCGGAATAAGGTTAACAGTGACCTGAATGTGCTGCGACAGAACTTTTACGCGAAAGGGACACCTGAAATTATCAACAATAATATGACCCTTATCGACAAAAACGGAAAAGAGTTTGTTGTCAATGATAATTTTGAAATTGTTGACGGGGTCAGGGATCTGGTCGGCGGGGCGGCAACGGTCTTTCAGGTATATAATAACACGTACGCAGTCAGAATATCCACAAATGTCAAAGGGACTGATGGGGAACGTGCCGTCGGGACCCACCTGACTGATAATGTCTATGAAGTCGCGGTAAAGCAGGGTGAAACCTATTATGGCAGACGTGATCTGTTCGGAGTCAACTATGTGACGGCGTATGAACCAATCAGGGACCGGAATGGCACGGTCATCGGAGTATTATTTGTCGGGACTGAAGAAGAACAGACCCTTGATGTCGTAAAAAAGAGTATCCGTGATACGGTCGTCGGCAAGAATGGATACATGTATGTTCTTGACGGGAATGGAATGGTCCTTGTCCATCCGACACTTGATAATGTAAACTGGTCTGACATGGAATATGTCAGGGAGATGATGGAGAAAAAGGAAGGAGCCATCATCCATCAGGTTAATGGAACAACAATCCTTGATGCATATACCTATTTTGAGCCCCTTGACTGGTATATTGTATCGCGAGCGGAAATGTCAGATTTTGATGGGCCGATTAACACTATCAGAAATACCATCCTTGCCATTGTTATCGCATCCATAGTCATCGGTGCAGTCATTGCCATCCTCTTTGGACAGTCAATTGCAGGCCCCCTCCAGCAGGTCGTCGTCATGATCAAAGAGCTCAGGAATGGTCATTTATCAGCCAGACTGAACATCAGAAGAAAGGATGAGATCGGTATCATGGCCACCACTATGGATGAATTTGCCGATGACTTGCAGAAAAATGTTGTAGGAAATATTGTCAAGATTGCAAATGGTGAATATATTCAGGAGTTCACCGGGCCGGTCGATGAATTGGACCAGATCCGTCCATCCCTGCAGCTTCTGGTTGAGTCCTTTGATCACCTGCATAAAGAGACTATAAAACTTACTGATGCAGCTCGGGCGGGAGATCTCTCCATACGTGGCGATGAGAAGGCCTTCCGAGGCGGTTACCGGAGAATTATTGCCGGATTTAATAAAACCCTTGAGACGATCACAGAACCGGTTAATGAAGCCATGCGTCTTGCAGGCTGTTATGCATCAGGTGACTTTACCGCGAGATTTGATGAGAAGATCCCGGTTGCAGGGGAATTTGTGGCATATCGGGATGCACTAAACACCATCGGTATCGAACTCTCACGACTCATGAAATTGATAACCGAGGAACTCTTTGAGGGAGTATCAGTGCTGTCAGTTGCATCCAGTGAAATTCTGACCGTCACATCCCAGCTCTCTTCTGCTAGCAGTCAGACGGCAAATACCGTTAATGAGACATCTGACACGGTAGAGACGGTCAGAAAGAAGACCGATCTTGTCAACCTGAAGACAAAATCAATGTCAGAAAAGGCGATGAAGGCCATAGAGGTTTCAGAGACCGGTCAGCAGTCGGTTCAGGAGATCCTTGATGGAATGAATCATATTCAGCGACAGATGGACATGATCAGTATGAATGTTGTGAAATTATCCGAGCAGAGCCAGGCTATCGGAGAGATTATCGCAACCGTCACTGACATTTCAGAGCAGTCCAACCTTCTTGCCGTGAACGCGTCTATTGAAGCAGCAAAGGCCGGAGACTTTGGGAAAGGGTTCGCCGTGGTTGCTCATGAAATTCATAATCTTGCCCAGCAGTCAAAGCAGGCAACAGGAACAATCAGAACTATCCTGACCGATATCCAGCGTGGTGTTTCATCCACCGTGGTATCAGCCGAGCGTGGTTCAAATACGGTCGCTGATGCAGTCCGGCTGACAACTGATGCACGAAAAGCCATAGAAGTGTTGACAAGGTCAATTGCAGACTCCTCACACGAGGCGATCGAGATTACAGCATCCATACAGGATCAAGTAGCCGGTATGGATCAAATATCAGAAGCAATTGAAAATATCAGGAATGCTGCACAAAAGAATCTTGAAATCACCCATAAAGCAGAAAAGACAGCAGAAGATCTGCATGAACTGGGTATCAGACTTAAGAAGATAACTCTCCAGTACCAGGTATAACCTCCTCCATGACAGATTCAGATGATGAGTTTTATGCAATCCTCCTGGCAACATTCCGGGAGGATGCAGAAGAACTGCTCACCGGTATAACTGACGGGTTGATAAAACTGGAGCAGGCTGAGGATCATCCTGAACCATTCCTCATAGAAGAAGTGTTCAGAAAGACACACAGTCTGAAAGGTGCAGCACGGGCGGTAAATCTGCGTGAGATAGAATCGGTTTGTCTGAATCTGGAGAATATCTTCTCGTTAATGAAGAGAGAGGAGTTTTTTGCCTCTGCAGCAGAATTTGATCTCTTTCATGATGCAGTAAAAAGTATCAGAAACTTCCTTTCAGATGGAGAGAAGAAAAGTCCACAGCCGGTTGATATCATCCAAAAACTACGGGCATCACTTGCAGAACGAAAACCGACAGAAAAGAATGAGGAAGTATTTTCCGTTCAGACTGAAGAAGGACCTTTTTTTCAGACCCCATCAATAATGAGGCAGGGGAGTGAAGAGAAAAAACCGGTTATTCCTTTGAATCCTGATCCGGCCGTATTTGCTGCTCCCAGTACTTTTCTTGAAGTAAAACCAGCCCTTCATTCTGCACAATATGGGAGTGATGCCTACCATGGCCCGCCAGCATCCGATTCCGGTACCGTCAGGATAGCAGCAAAAAAACTTGACCGCCTGATTATCGGATCTGATAATCTCCTCTCGACACGGCTCTTTCTGACTCACCGGATGCAAGAACTTGAGGAGATGATAAGCAGGTTTTCTCTCTGGAGATGGAATCATAGCCTTGTGTTTAATGATATGCATCTTATCAGGGATGCCATGTATGGGTTAAACCGGACTTCCCTTCCGCCTGAACTGTTGTTATTTCTTGAACGGGTCTGTGATTTTCTGGAATATGACAGGGAATTTGTTACCAACCTACAGCATGACCTTGCTGCCCATATTCATGCAACCGACCTTGACCGATCAGCTCTTGAAGCCAGCACGACCGAGATCGCAGATCTTATCCATGATGCGGTTCTTGTCCCCGTTTCAAGCATTCTTATACCGATATCCGGACAGATCCGTGAGAGTTCACGGGGTCTTGGAAAAGAAGTTGATCTGAAGACCGAGGGGGGCGAGATAGAGATGGATCGTCGTCTCCTGGACATGCTGAAAGTTCCCATGATGCATCTTATCAATAATAGTGTTGATCATGGGATTGAATATCCTGATGAACGGGAGGCGGTCGGGAAACCACCACGAGGCCAGATCCGAATAAAAATTACGGCTCATTCTGGTAGTAAAGTTGAAATTACCCTCTCTGATGATGGCAGGGGAATTGACCGGGAAAAAATCAAAAAGACGGCTATTGAAAAAGGGCTGCTCTCCGATGAAGAAGGAACCGCCATTGATGATGATGAGGCAATCTGGCTGATTTTTAAGTCAGGTCTTACCACCAGCCCGATGATCACTGACCTCTCCGGACGGGGTCTTGGTCTTGCCATCGTCGAAGATACCATCACCCGTATGGGAGGAGAGGTTCTAGTTACCTCTGAAAAGGGGAAAGGAACTACTTTCTCACTCATTCTCCCGATCAGACTTGCAACCCTACGCGGATTGGTTATCAGGAGCGGTACATCGTATTATGTCGTTCCGGTCCAGCAGATCCTCCAGGTTATCAGGGTGCCACTGGATCAGGAACACAAAAAGAACGTCAGACAGATGATCCACTATAAGGGAGAGATGCTCCCGATAATCAGACTTTCAGAAGCGTTGAAGGTTTTGGATTTCGGGACAGATGATCCGTCCAAAGAAATCCCGGTATTGATAGTTGCGTATGGTGCAGGAAAAATCGCATACGCCGTAGATGAAGTAATCCAGGTTCAGGAGATCGTTGTGCGCCCGCTCGGAACACAATTGCGAAGAGTAAAGAAGATAACCGGAGCTGCCGTCCTTGGAGATGGAAAACTTGCACTGGTCCTTGACCCTCCCGAACTGATCCAAGAAGGGCTGCGGTTATCAGGCCAGGCACCTGCCCCCCTGCCGCCAAGAAAGACATCCGGAAAGGTCCTTATTGTTGAAGACTCGGTTACTTCCCGTGCACTCTTACGCAGGACCCTTGAGAATGCCGGTTTTCAGGTGACAACTGCCAGTGACGGGATGGAGGCTTTTAGTATCCTTCTTGAAGAAGAGGTGGATATCGTAGTCTCTGATGTGGATATGCCCAGGATGAACGGGTTTTCCCTTACCGAGAAGATTCGGAATGATGAACGGCTCTCCCATCTGCCTGTTGTTCTGGTCACCGCACTTGATTCGAGGGAAGATCGGGAACACGGGCTCTCATCAGGGGCAAATGCATATATTCTGAAAGGCACATTTGAACGAAGTGAACTGGTCAGGACGGTGAAAGGATTATTAGCATAAATCCTAAAGTTCATACAGAGTTGCATCTATTAGTACACAATAATAATGTAATCAGGATCATGGTCTGTGACCGGAATACTCTGATTTCAGGATAGATATGGCTGATATGGTTCAAAACTCATCGGTCCCCATACTCGTGGTAGAGGATAACCGAACACAGGGCGAGTATTTGCGTTATGTCCTCGAAAAAGAGGGCTATCCGGTAACCATTGCTACCAACGGGAAGGAGGCGCTCATCTCTATGAGCAAAAGCCGTCCCCATCTTGTATTGACTGATGTCATGATGCCTGAAATGGACGGGTATGAACTCTGTTCAGCAATAAAAAATGATCCTGCGACATCAGATATTCCAGTCATCCTGGTCACCCATCTTTTCAATCCGGTGGATGTCATCAAGGGTCTGGAAGCTGGCGCAGACAATTTTATCATCAAACCCTATACGCCCGAAGTTATCCACACCCGCATTGGAAGCATTCTGCAAGCCATTAATAAACCAGACCCGAATGATCGACCAACACCGCTTAATGTAATATTTTCTGATCGATCGTATACCATTACCGCCACCCGTCTGCAGATAATAAACATTCTCCTCTCAACCTATGAGGTGGCGATTAAGAATAATTCAGATCTGCAGGTAGCCCAGGAGAAACTTCATTATCTGAATGACCAAATGCAAAAAACCCTTGAAGAATTGCAAAAAAGTAACCATGACCTATCAGTCGAGAACCATGAGAGAAGGATGGTTGAGACGGCTCTTGGGAATGCAAATAAGAAACTACAACTGATGGCAAGTATCACCAGGCATGACCTTTTAAATCAGCTTAACTCACTGCAGGGATATCTTGAGCTGGCGACCATGGACCGAAAAGAAAATCCTGATCTGGCATGGTCTTATATTGACAAAGCCGTGGGAATTCTTGGACAGACCGTCAATACGGTGAAATTCACCAAGGAATATCAGGAGATCGGAATAAAAACCCCGATATGGCATAATTGCAAGAACCTTGTCTCTAAATCGCTGAAACATACCTCATTGCATCACGTACATCTGGAAAATCAGATTCCAGAAGATTTGGAAATATATGCAGATCCCCTCATTGAAAAGGTCTTTTCAAATCTCATTGAAAATGCAGTCAGATATGGAGGCAAGATCTCAAAAATATGTATCAGGTTTGAGAGAGAGAACGGAACCAACCGGATCATCTGTGAAGACGACGGATCTGGTATAGAATCAGACGAAAAGAAAAAGATATTCCAGTATCAGTATGGGAAAAACACCGGTCAGGGATTATTTCTTTCACGTGAGATACTATCCATCACCGGTATTATGATCGAAGAGACTGGTGTTTTCAATGAAGGGGCACGATTTGAGATCATCTGCCCTGATGGAACGATACGGTTCTCTGACAAAGATATCTGATTGAATCCTTTTTTAGATAGTGAAACAAAGCTCATTTAATTGCAATTTCCAGAATTATGACGCAGGAAAGCCTGAGAAAGTCTGATGTCTGGACTATTATTCCCCCTGAAGAAAAATGTATCGGGTAATAATGTGGTGTTCGTGGATGAACTATACGGTTATGAAGACATTGTCCTTATCAACCTCTCATCCGGTGAAGAGGAGATAATCAGTCATGTTCCTGATATTCAATGGCAGCCGGATATCGATAAAGACTGGATAGTCTGGGAGGACTGGCGAGATGGTGCCCATTCACGGGGAGATATCTATGCCTTTCACCTTCCAACCAGGACAGAGGTACAGGTCACCGATACATCCTGGGGAGACTGGTTCCCGGCCGTTTCATCAGAATGGGTAGTCTGGCAGTCGCAAAAGTATGGAAATTTTGATATTTTCGCCATGAATCTGACCACCAGACAAGAGGTACAAATAACAACAGATCCCTCCAGACAGTGGCTGCCCCGTATATTGGGGGATCAGGTTGTCTGAATTGATGAGCGGAATGGAAACTGGTATATGTATGGGTATAATCTCTCTTCCCGGAAAGAATACCAGATTTCATCAGGACCGGATAATGAGGCATGGCCAGATATCTCTAATGAGACTGTGGTATATGTTGAATATGCAAAAAGGACGCAGCCATACCTTATGGTGATAAAAATGCCAGATGTAGTCAGATAATTCCAAACACATTCCATGAGCGTATAGGAAATGGTAAGAAAATTTAGGAATATCAGACCCGACTACCAAAAAAAGCACTCCCAAAAAACCAAATATTCATAGGCAATCATGAGAATTCGGCCACCGAGAAAATATTTTTTTCCCAACCCTCCTGATATGATCCAGAAGGTTAGAGTTTTCAATTCGCTGAATATGGACAAGATCTACAAAGTATGGAAGATTCAGATCATCTATCCGGGTATGGAGCCTGAGTATATCCTCAAACGTCAGTTCCTCTCCATCAAGGGCAATATCAATATCAGAACCGTTCCGATATGTTCCAAGAGCCCGTGAACCAAAAATAAAGGCCTGATTTAATCGGGGACATCGGGCTAATATATTTTGGATTCGTTCTAATTGGATCTCTGATAATCCGAAAGAAGATTTATCCTTCATTGGCAATCCTGTTCATCTTCTCCTGAAATGCTACCATAGCAGGGAAATACCGGAAAGCTATCTTTTGCATAATCTCTTCTGCGGTATTTTCATCATATGTATGTGAGGTAATATTACGACATTCAAGCATATCCATCCATATTTCACCATCAGAAATCAGATCCATTGATAACGCAAGCCGGATGGCATCACGAGAACCTCGAATCTCCTGATGCCCCTGATAGAGAGAGTAATCTCTCATCAGATTCCAAGCTAATTCATACGTAAATTCGAAGGATTTGATGAACCCCTGTTTTTCCATATTTGAGAGAGGACGCGAGGTATATGATTGAACCCCTTCCTGTACCATCAAAAGGGCACGGTTATAGTTTTGAAGACGTTGTATATACCTGATGTCCTGTGACATGCATAATATTTAGTGTCCCGAACAATTATAATTTCATTCGAATCTTAAAAAATCCGGAGAAAATTAAATTTTATATGATTGATCATCAGGATGATTTGGAAATATATATGCAGCCCACATGCAATACTCCTGTAATTCAAGGAGGTATTTCATGCATCAAAAAACGGCAGCACGTATCATACTTATCATCGGACTCTGCATCCTTGCCTGTACAGCCCATATTGTGGCTGCATCTGAAGGATCAAATGACACTGAATCACAGGTTCTTGGCATAACCGGAATTAACGCGGTAAACTTCCCCAACGTGATCACCTATGTCACGGTTAACAATCCGGAAGGAAGAGAGGGGAGCCTGACTGCAGATGACTTTCAGGTCTTTGAAAACGGTGATCTGATGGAGATAACCTCCGTTCAGTTTCCGGATACTTCATCACGGACCAAACTGGATCTTGCCATTCTCTTTGATGAGACCGGGAGCATGAGCGAAGAGATTGCCGATATGAAAGCACGGGTTAATGAACTGACGGATGCCATCGACAGTGCGAATATTGACAGCAGGTACATGCTCATTAGTTTTCGCGATTCCCTCACCGTCCGGCAGGGATGGACGTCTGATCCGAGTCTTATCAAACAGGCTGTTGACAGTCTTGAGGCGGATGGAGGAGACGATGCACCGGAAGTAAACCTTGATGCCATTGAAACTGCCCTTTCGTCAGGGTTCAGGCCTGATGCCCAGCACATGATCCTTGACATCACCGACAGCATAACCCATTACCGGGGCGACGGAACAGAATTTTCTCAGTATACTATTCCTGAAACCGCAAGTCACCTGCTGCAGAACGGAACCAGTTACATTCTGGTCGGGCCTTCATCAGTATCAGGCGGATTTAACGTGCATACCGATAAAAAAGAGTTGTGAAAGCACTTGGAGGCAGTGGTCTCTTTATCGACATCCATGGAGATGAATTCTCCACCATCCTTGATAGAATCCAGTCCATAATCACCCATACCTATACCATCAGTTATTTCACTCCACGAATGTATGGCGAGGACCAGAAAATCACCCTTGAGATCAGAGTTGGTGCAGATTCAGCAACCGGACTTTTCAAAGTTCAGAAAGACCGTATATTCTCTCCTGCACCGTCAGAGACCAAAGACACTTCAGGAATGCAGGGCCAGCAACAAATCCGGGACATTGATGACATCAGCACGTATGGAACTTCTGTTGTAGACATTACCGGCATTAACGGGGTGAACTTTCCCTATATCATGACCTATGTCACGGTTAACAGCACTGCAGGAAAGAACGGGGCACTCAAACAGGAGGATTTCCAGGTGTTTGAGGATAATGAACTCATGAATATCACCTCATTCGCGTTTTCAGACCAGTCCACGACATCAAAACTTGATCTTGCCATCCTCTTTGACGATACCGGCAGTATGAGTGACGAGATCAATGAAACCAAAGAAAAAGTTATGGGGCTGACGAAAAGTATCGCTCTCGCCGGGATTGACTGCAGGTATGCACTCATCAGCTTTAAAGACACGGTTACCATAAACCAGGAATGGACTTCCGATCCCTTGGTCATACAGCAGGCCGTTGACGGATTACATGCCAGCGAAGGGTTTGATGCACCGGAAGCAAACCTTGATGCCATTGAAGCTGCCCTGGAGATGGGATTCAGGTCAGATGCACAGCATATGATCATTGATATAACCGATGACCTGACCCACTACCGGGGTGATGGCTCTCCATTTTCACAGTATATCATCTCTGAAACTGCGGAGAATTTGCTCAATAACGGAACAAGTTTTGTCCTTGTCGGGCCGACGACCGTCTCTGGTGCATTTAACGAGCAGAATGATAAAAGGGAGCTGGTAAAGGCCCTCGGCGGAAGTGGTCTCTTTATTGACATTCATGGGGAAGAATTTTCAACAATTCTCAACAATATCCAAGGGATTATTACACATACATAGAGGCTGTTGCATAACCAAAATGTCATTTCCGCAAGAGGACAATTTCCATTCGATTGGAACTTAAATCGTCGAAAAAAAATCTGGTTTTTTCCTCATTGTACTAACTGTTTGAAGTTATGCAACAGCCTCCATACACGCTGGGATATTATTCACCAAAACAGACGGCAGACGGGAGTAAGCGTACGATCAGGGTTGTCGTTACACCTGATGAGGATAGTGGGCAGTATACTGCCATCGCCCGATGAAGGGGGTAAATCCCTGACTCTTCTTTATCTTCTATTTTCTCTGATATTTTCCATGTATTTATAATCATGTAAAACAGGGAAATTTATCTGAAAGGTCCGCATTACTATATGAAAGACAATGGACCATCTATGCATAATAAATCAGTTATAATATCCTCATTTTGGTGCATTCAACTTTTTTTCTTATTCATTCTCTGCTCATCGACGGCTTGTGCCGATACTGAACCAATATACATGGGAGTACTTCTCCCCCTTTCCGGACCGGAGGGGCAGCCCTTATATGATGCCATAACCCTTGCCAGGGACCAGATCAATGCAGGAGGAGGAATTGGTGGAAGACCGCTTGAGTTAATTCTCCGGGATACACGGCTTGGTGATATCATGACGTATGCGGATTATTTTGTCCGTGATCCCAGGATACGGGTGGTTATCGGCCCATATACTTCAGATGAAGTCTTTCAGGTATCAGAAATATTCATAAAAAATCATAGGGTGCTCATCTCACCGACTGCTTCATCTGATGAGATGTATCGTGCCTATGCAGGAACCGGAGGGGTATGGCGGACCATAACAAATGACGGGGAGACCACTGCAGTCATGATGCAGCATATCAAAGCCCATGACGGGAAGTATGTCTCGATCCTCACCATAAACAGTTCATATGGAGAGACATTTTATGACTGGATTCCCTACTGGGCCATAGAACAGGGGATAGCCGTTACGGGAGCAGAAACATATAACACCACGGAGGAGATTCCTGATGCAGTCGGACGATTACTGACAGATAATCCGGATTTTTTGATATTCATCCATTCAGGAGAAGGAAGTGAGATACGTGAGGTCATCAGTTCTCTCAAAAATGTGCCATCCCCGCCCAAACTGTATCTGGTCTATCCTGATATCGATTCAGACAGCCGGGTATGGGAGCGGGCAGATAGTGAGACATTACAGGCTCTTTTAGACTCCGGACTCTGGAAGATTGACATGGTCAGTACAGTATCAACCAAAGTTCCTGATGACACCCTTATCCTTATGCAAAAGCCTTGGGATTTACAATTTTCTGAAGAGTATCAGGCAATCGCACATGGCGACACCTCCGGATATGTCCCAGAGGCCTATGATGCGGTTCTTGCCGGTGCACAGGTTATGGCACGGTTTATGGCTTTTCCGGATATATCCCCAAAGACTGCTGCTATGACCGTTCTGACAAAAGGGACGGGAGATTCAATTCCACGAACAGTGCAGGGTATTCAGGCAGCATTGGATGAGATTCTTGCAGGGGATATACCGATCCTCACCGGAGCAACCGGCCCTCTTACCTTCAGGGAAGAAGGTACAGACCGGTTGATTCCCTGGTACGAAACCTATCAGATACAAGAGGGAATGGTCCGTGAAGATCCGATTGCTTACACGAGAACAACAAAGTCTGATGTCGGACTACTCCTTGGATTGAATGAATCTCCAGATCCGGCTCCTGATCCAACCCCTCATCCATCCGGTGAATTCTGGGCAGTTATCGGAAGCCTATCCCATAACTGGGAGAATTACCGGCATCAGGCTGATGCACTGACCATGTACCAGTATATCCGGGACCAGGGAGTGCCTGATGATCATATTATCCTGCTCGTATATGATGACATTCCGACCGATACAAGAAATAAAAAGCCCGGGGAGGTGTATCATACTCCATCTGTTGAGGAAGTTCGAAAGGATGCAATTCCTGACCTTACGGGAGAGCTGGTGAATAAAGGCATGTTCCTTGACATCCTTACCGGAAAGGGCTCACAGGCCGGAGACCCTTTGCTCAAATCCGACGAAAACTCTACCGTTCTTATCTACCTATCCTCTCATGGACAACCGGGAGGAGATATTGTAGTCGGAGATGGGAGTAAATATATCTCACCGAAAGAACTCGCCGATGCCCTGACAGAAATGAAAGAGTCAGGGAGGTTTGGACAGCTGCTTTTAGTCCTTGAGTCATGTTTTTCCGGAGTTATTGCATCAGAGATTACCACTCCCGGAGTGGTCATAATAACTGCTGCTGCACCGGATGAGACATCAAAGGCTGCAACTTATGACTCAGAACTCTCAAACTGGCTTTCAGACGAATTTACCTCCCGGTTGATTACAATTTTGAGAGATCCCGAATTTGACGGATCGATCAGACATTTGTACCAGAATGTTTATTATAATGTCAGATCATCCCATCCGACGATATCCAGGGGGTGTGAGTCAATTGACTTACCTTTAACTCTCTTCTTTGGAGGAACATACGATGCATCCGAATAAACAAAATAAAATTCATGCAAACATCCAATGTGGAACAACCGGAATGAAGCAATCCTGTATTTTAGATATCAATATTAATTGCAGGCATATTTCCGTTGCCGGCTTTCTTATGCTCATCCTGCTTTGCTGCATTGTTCCGGTTTCTGCTCTTGAACCAGAGAAGGCAAACATTACTATCGGAGTCATTCTTCCATTGAGCGGCGATGATAGTGTGGCCGGTTCTCATCTTCTTCAGGGTATTCAGGTTGCAGCAGATGAGATAAACGCTGACGAAACATGCAGATATCAGGTAGATCTCCGGATTGCTGATGATACCGGAGACCCGGACAGAGCATTGACTCTTTTCAAGGAGATGCAGATCGATAACATCCCGGTTGTGATAGGCTCCTATACAACTACTATGACCCTTCCGATGGCACGGGAAACCGGAAAATCAGATACCACGCTCCTCATCTCTCCCCAGGCGAACGGAGAAGCCCTGTATGGCATATCACCACTCTTTTACCAGGTCAACCCTCCGATATTCGCCCTTGCACAATTTGTTTCAGAATGGCTGGCCTACACAGCAGACCGTCCTGCCCTGGTGTATGTTCAGGATGAATACGGAGAATCGGTCCTGAATCACATCCTAAAGGGCCTTATAAAGCAAGATTTCCAGATTTCAGGGACATACCCGGTTCTCCCGGAGGAGAATGATTTTTCATTCCTTACCCGGACAATCCTCGATAAAGCTCCGGATGCGATTGTCATCATCATGTATGATACACGGCAGATTCCTCTTATCAGAAATATTTCACAAGCAGGATACCGTGGACAGGTATTAGTGACAGAATCCTCATACCTGGAAACTCTTGAGAAAGAAGAGACTGATGCACTCTCCCGGTTTCCCCTGTTTACCATCTCTGCCTACACAAATCTCGTCCCAGGCGACCACTCTGACCGGTTTGTTCAGTCATACCAGGAGGCATTTGGGAATGATCCGTCGAAAACCCTTGCAGGATATGGGTATGATTCCATGATGCTTATCGCCGAGGCATTCAGGAATGGAAACGGAGAGGAGAATATCACGGCTGAAATGATCAAAGAGGGTCTTGATAAGACCAGATACTATGGGGTGACCGGCCCGAAGATTTTTGATATGAAACATGCACCTACCAGTGCCATGGACCGGTGGGTATTTAAGGATGGAAAATTTGAACTCATGGCCATTTCACTGGTCTGACTTTTTTAAGGCCTGGATGATGAGCGGGATAACCGGTGTATTGTCCCTAAAAAGAGTGTATATGTACGGTTCATTCAGGTCATAACTGCACAAACTCGGCTGTCGGGACCGGGATGGAGGCAGGAGATACTCCACTGTCAGTTCCGGCCATCTGCATCCCCTGTTCAGCAGAGGCTACAATAATGGGAGTATTCCCTGTACATTTGTAACTGTTCATCTGCAGGTCATACATACCATTTCCGGATCTGGCAAAGATCATCACAAAGTACGTTGAACCAGACGCCGGCTTTGTTATGGAGGTGTATGCATTCGGCCCATAGGCATAATAATTGGCATAACACCGTGAATTCTGCGGATTACAATCCCTGCACACATACAGATCAAATACTGATGAACCGGCACATGCATTGTTATTATCCTTCAATCCTCCTGTTTTTGCTGCGGTTGCAATCCCCTGACCAGCACCACATGTTCCACGGACTGTTAATGACCACTCAATCTTTGACCGTCCATCAACCGGAATATAGTAACCGTACACTGCTGCTTGTCCCTGCCTGAGAAAACCAGACTGGAGATCTTTTTTATAGACGCCGCACGGAGGGACCGGCCCTTGTGTTGGTGAAGGAGTGAACGTTGGAGTCGGACTGGGAGTTGGAGTGCGGGTCACCGTAGGAACCGGGGTAAATGTCGGAGTCGGACTGGGAGTTGGAGTGCGGGTCACCGTAGGAACCGGGGTAAATGTCGGAGTAGGGCTTGGAGTTGGAGTACGGGTCACCGTAGGAATCTGGGTAAATGTCGGAGTCGGACTGGGAGTTGGAGTGCGGGTCACCGTAGGAACAGGAGTAAATGTCGGAGTCGGGCTTGGAGTTGGAGTATGGGTTACCGTGGGAACAGGAGTGATTGTCGGAGTCGGCGTAGGAATGGACACATCAAGCGCTTTTGCCGCATTTAGCCTCCCGCCTGTCGCAACTTTTCCTGAAAGGGATGCAAGAACATCGCATGAACCCAGAATCTTACTCTTCATCTGTGGTGTAGAGATTGAGGGATTTCTGGCTTTGAGCAGGGCGGCTGTTCCGGTGACATAGGGAACAGCCATCGACGTACCGTTCAGATAAGAATACCCTCCGGCTTTTGTCGTACTGTAGATGCTGACTCCCGGAGCGGCAAGATCAACTGAACTCGTTCCGTAATTGGAGAACGTAGCCAGAGTGTCATGATAGGTAGAGGCTGCAACGGAGATTATCTGCGAACTTGGATATGCAGCCGGGTACTGGGGAGTAATGTCAGAATTTGCACCAGCATTCCCCGCTGCACAGATAAAGAGTGCAGAAGAGGAATCTATCGCTTCTTTGAGGGCAAGGGACTCTCCCGGACCGCTGAATGAACAGGAGATGATGGGGACTCCCTTCTGGGTTGCATAGAGGATTGCTGAAATAGCATCGGATGTATACCCGGACCCCTTGGAGTCAAGGAACTTCAATGGCATGATCTTTGTATTCCAGCTAACACCAGTCACGCCGATTCCATTGTTCCCGACGGCTGCCATGGTCCCGGCACAATGTGTTCCATGTCCGTTATCATCCATAGGGTCATTATTCTTTGAGACAAAATTCCAGCCCCTGATATCGTCAATATACCCATTTCCATCATCATCAGCCCCGTTTGAATACTCACCCGGGTTTTGCCAGATATTAGAAGAAAGATCCGGGTGGGAATAATCAACGCCGGTATCAATGAGCGCTATCACAACCGATGATGATCCGGTTGTTGCCCCCCAGGCTAAAGGAGCCTTGATATCTGCCCCTGTTTTTCCATAAAAGGGAGTTTGACCGGTATTTTCAAGACCCCAGAGCTGGGAATATCCAGGATCATTTGGCCACCCCGTTCCTGCTGCACGAAAACTCGGGGCCTGAATTGGAGCAGATGTCCCGGTTTTTTCAATCGGACTAAGTGATATCCGGTAATCGGGCTCCACGTACAGGACATCAGGATTTGTTTCATAGATCTCCATTGCACGTGTAAGGCTCGTTCCAGTCACCTGTACGACCTGCATCCCCACAACCCCGCTTGTGCTGAGATCACGAACTACCCGGGATCCTGCCTCTGCATGTGCCATCGCCTGTACCGACATCATGGCAGACTGGCTTTTCATCGATTCTGGTTTATACCGGACAATAAGCCGGTCAGGTGCATGTTCTTCAGATATCTGGATGGTATTCTGATAATTCTGACCTGAAATTTGCTGGATCCATCGATTGTCAGGGAACCAGTTATCAGACGGTCCTGCACATACCGATGGTATCAGGAGACACAGCAGGATACTTATTCCAATTCCTGCATATAGGATATTTTTTTCTGAAAAATTCATGGATACTCCCCCACAGAAGATATGAATACCAGATATCTGATGTGCTGAATCATGAAGTTTCTTCACTGGCCAGAAGAAACTTCATAATGAACAATTGAGTTGATGAAAAAAAAGTATCAGAATATTAACACTTCATATAACACTGACCACCAGGACCCTCAACACAACACGGGAACTGCGGATTCCATTTATTTTCAGCAACCGGATGAATAATTTCAAGATACAAAGCAGTCAGATTTGCTCTCTTTCCTGTTGCCATATCCAGATCTCCCATACCATTCAGGAAAGGTTTGAGAAGTTCCCCTGAATTGAACTCCAAGGGGTGTGCCAGGAAGGTAATGATATTCTGTTCTGTATCCATGGAGATACTGGATATCTCAATCAGAGATTTCAGCTCCATTTCAGAACCGCTCAGTATAAGAACTGCATTCATCGGATTGGTTTCATTTACAATATGTTTTGTCTGGAAAAGGAACAGCTCATCCCCTTCAAAAATCGTGGAGAAGGGAATGACGTCCTGAATCGTTATCTTATATATCCCATCCGAGGTTCTGTCAATACTGCTCTCTGCACCTTGTACATACACGGTGTATCCTGAAGGTTCTGCACCAACAACAATTCCTATTGTAGAAATAAGAAGTAATAGCCCAAATAGTCCGTTTCGCAGGTATATTTTCATTCTCTTTCTTAGGTATGTGAAAGGTTAAAAATATGTAACATGACCGAACGGCGTGCGGATGGTCAATTCAAAACCAGAAAATAGTTTCGTATTCCTTGATGGTGAGATGATTGTTCTACGCCACTCAAGAGGGCAGGCATTCCTGCCGGAACACATGAAATTGCGATAACCCATGATGGATATTTGACCTGCTCCCGCCTGATAACGGTACATCAGGGAGAGATTACATTAGTTCCAACTGTCCGATTACGAAAGGTCAGATAAGGGATAAAAAAATTATGCAGTGGCATTCACTGCTGTTTCTTCAATTTCAGAACTCTCTTCGATGACCACTGTCTCTTCAGATGATGTGTCAAAGAGTTTGAGGGCCTTTTCATTCATTTCTTCAACGAGGGTTTCAAGAGCGGCTACATCCGCTGGATCAGCCGTGCTATTCTCCTCAAATGATGCAAACATTGCCTCTGCTGCTGCCTGTATCTCCGCCTTCATTGCTTTAATATCATCATATGATGCGTCAGGATATTTCTGCTCATATTGTGCAATAACAGTGTCAAAATCGGCAAAGTCAGCAAGAGCATCCTCTTTTTCAATCACATCTCCAAGGACCGGATAGGCATATGATTCCTGTACCGCAGCAAGTAACCGGCCATACAGAGAACGGACACTGGCATCAACAGTTGCAGGACCGTCAACGTTATACTCATCCCATACCTTGTCAGTTGTATCAAAAACTCCATCCACAGACGCCTCAAAGGCAATAACATCATCCATTACGGGTTTTCCTTCCGTTTCAAATGAAGCAAACATGGTATCAGCTGCAGCAGTCAAGTTTGCATAAGAGGTCTTGACCTCGTCAAATCCTGTAACAATAACCTGCTCATCTTCCATTGCTCCAGATGCTGCTCCTTCAAACGCAGTCATTGCTTCCTCTGACAGAGCTAGCTCTTTGAAAAATGCCTCTTTCTCAGCGATATCACCGGTCAGAAGATATCCAAATGCTTCTTCTGTAGCCATCAGAAGAGTCTGGTGTACTTTTCCAAACATTGGAGCCAGATTCGGTGTGTTTGTTTCTACAATGGCAATCTCTTCACTGATATTTACCCCGGCGGTTTCATCCTCAACAAGAGTACCCTCCTCGGCCATAACTCCAAGAGGAAGCATTACTAATCCAATGAGTAATGCACAAATAAATAACATTTTCATATACCTACACTCCTAATTTGATTAGGTTGATTTCCAAAGATTAAATATATTCGATATACATGGCATGAGAAAATTCGGATTCTATGGTCGATGGACCAGAAGAAATACCCTTTTCATCATGTGGTTCCAACACTCTTTTCATGGCTAAACAAGCTGCTGCACCTGGAACATGTTACCTCTGCAAGGAACCGATAACCAAACGAACCGCCGTTACGCATATGAAGAAAAACCATGCTCCGGACACGGGTGAGGAGAGATTAGCCATTATGGTTGATACCCCGTATTCCTCTCCATACTGGATGGTTCTTCTTGTCAAACCTAATGCAACGCTTGAAGATCTTGATAGATCGTTACGGGACATCTGGGTTGAATGTTGTGGTCATTTAAGTGCGTTTACTATTACGGGAGTCGAGTACCAGAGATGTTCTGAATCAGGTATGGACGATTTTTTTGGTGATGCCAAATCGATGAAGGTAAAGATACAGAAAGTCCTGGTACCGGGCATGACATTTCTCTATGAATACGATTTTGGGACAACTACCGAACTCAGGCTGAAGGTTGCTGAATCCATTGCATGGCATAAGGAAAAGGAGAAGATCATTATGGCTGGTATGAATGATAAACTGGAATTTCCCTGCACTGAATGTGGAAAACCAGCCAGTTATCATTATATTGAAAATGATGATTTTACCGTGCTTTGTGATGACTGTAGTTCTGATGAAGACCTGGACGAGTGCTACCTGCTTCCAATATGTAACTCCCCCCGTACTGGTCTCTGCGGATATGAGGGTGGGAAGTATGATAACGGTTTATAAATTCGTTTCTGCTGACGAACGAACAGGATTGAGAGGGATGTTTCCCGCCATCTCCATATTTTATGTTGATATGTCTGCATGAGGCACCTCGTTTTTGCAGCATATTCACCAGTACTGAATTTTAGCAGGAAATGCTGACTGAATGTTAAAATAAACCCCATGTAGCAGTTGTAGCACGTGTAGCAGTTCTATTGGTACAGAGGGTAATCTTTTTTTTATACCCTCTCACTCCCCCACATCCAGGTAGTAAAAATTAATCGGATCTCTGATCCCATTGAATTATATTGCGGGTTTTCGGATCAAATACAATTCCAATCTCCCATATCTTCAGACCCTTGGCTTTATATTTTTCAGAATACCCTTTCCTTTTTATCTGCTCCAATGGACTTTTCTCTCCGTGAGATTCATCTCTTTTCACTTTAAATTCAAAGATCCATGCCGCCTGAGCCGTAATTACCGTCAAATCTATGCGTCCCTTATTTGTAGTATCTTCTGCGATCACGTGATATCCAAGACTTGCGAAAATGGTGTACATGATACTTGCATAGTATCCCTCAAAAGACGATAAATGGTTTTTTCGGTACCATTCATACGAAATTGAAGCAAAAAATGAATGAAAAAACTCTTTTAATCCCTCTCCATCTTTCTTCTCCAAAACCTCAAATAACAAGTTTCGCATCCCGGATACAGAAAATCCTGATAAGGACTGACAAAATAACAGGTTTAATGATGTTCGCACTTCAATATTCGGGTATCCTAACGTGCATTGAAATCCACGTACCGGGTCAGAAGTCCATTCTTTTATCGTCAGATATCCAGCCTGAAATAATAACGTCTCAACCCTTATATTATCAACATCAAAAGATCCAAGCAGATCTTCACCAGCTATCAATCCATCAAAATCGCCAGGGAACCGTGGATTTTTCTGCCATAATCTGATGAGGAAAGAAGGGGTACCGGTCTCAAACCAATATGAACGAAACATCTTCTTGGAAAAGAGCATTAAGATATCAAAGGGATTATACACAGTCTGACCTGACCATGAATAACCATTATACCACTCCCTTATCTCTTCAGAATTAAAGCCGATCAGATATTCACTGAATACCTGCTCAAGATCTTCATGGGTATATCCACAGATAGCTGAGTACCTGGGATCAAGAGTGATATCATCAAGGTTGTTCAGACCAGAAAAGATACCCGTTTTAGAGAATTTTGAGACCCCGGTGAGGAGAACAAATTTAAGATAAGGGTCCAGATCTTTTAAAATGCCATAAAAACTTTTCAATTCATCTCGTAATATACGAGTGGTTTCACTATCCTCAATCGCATCAAGAATTGGTTTATCATACTCATCTATAAGAACGACTACAGGCATCTGATAGGTTGCATAGAGATTTTTAATCAGAAGATCCAATTGGAAACCGGGAGATAATGATCTATCATAGGCTACATTATACCGTTCAGCTTCAAGAGAGAGTATGTGGGTCAGATATTCACCCAGTTCATCAGAATTCCTGTTGATACGTTGTCCAAGACTTATCCTGACAACTGGATAAACACTGGAAAAATCCCATGATGCTTCTGGTGTGTTGAGATAAAGATCTAGAAAATACTCCTTTTTACCAGAAAAAGCATAATCAATGGTATCAAGGAGAAGGCTTTTTCCAAACCGGCGTGGCCTCGAAAGAAAGTAATATGATCCGTTATCAACTAACGATTGAATGAAACGTGTTTTATCAACATATGCATACCCGCCAGTTCGAATCTTTTTAAAAGATTGGATACCAATTGGCAGTTTGAATCGTTCCATTTCGTATTATCATTACCACGTATTTGCATATATAACATAATACCACACAATGAGGAATCATTTTCCATAAGATAAGATTCTCTTCACATTCAGGGAAGAGGGATGGTAATTTTCGAATCAGATTATGTCTCCTCTAAAATAAAAAAAACTGACAGGTCTCTTCTCTGGATCTGCTACAAGTGTTACAACTGCTACATAGGCTTAAATTTCATTTTTGAATTCAATACCTACCCTCATTTTAATATAAGCCAATTTTCATAAAGAAAAGTATATTCTGGATATCATTTAATTTTATAATATTTATGTAATATAAGTGTCATTCAAATTATCAGCAGGTCGGTTTTTCATTGAACGGCTATCTTCCCTTCATAATGTTCAAACGAGCCATTCCTGATGATTTTAAATTCGATGGGATAAAAGGCCACCCGGTTTTCATCAAACTGAACGTCGCCAAGTGAACCAGGGTACTGATTTTTCGTAAACCGGGAGGAAAGGCATTCGCAGAGAGCACCCTGACCCCGCAAGAGATTCTTGAGAATAGTTATCAGGATGTTCGAAATAAACTGGCACATGAACTATTATCACAGGTTATGAATAGCTCACCGGAGTTTTTTGAGCGACTGGTCGTTGATCTACTGGTCTCCATGGGATATGGAGGATCACGGAGTGAAGCTGGGGAGAGGGTTGGAAAGACTGGTGATGATGGGATTGATGGGATTATAAAAGAGGACAAACTGGGGTTGGATACCGTATGTATTCAAGCTAAAAGATGGCAGAATACGGTTGGAAGACCAGAGATACAGGCATTTGTGGGTAGTCTTGCAGGGAACCGGGCACGAAAAGGAGTTTTTATTACCACTTCCCGTTTCTCAAGGGAAGCCCAGGAATACGTCCAGCGAATCGAACAGAAAGTGGTTTTAATTGATGGAGAGACGTTAGCTGAACTTATGATAGATCATAATGTAGGAGTGTCAGATGAATCGCGGTATATTGTGAAAAAGATTGATATGGATTATTTTGAGGAGTGAACATTCGTTTCATGAATACTCGGACATCTCTTTTCTCAGCCTCGTATTGATCTATATTCGGGTTATTTTTAGATTTAGGACCTAAATTATCGATATTTATATTATCAGGATAATGTCAAAATAAAGGAGAGCAAATGTCGCTCTAAATCGTAAAAATCGAACGGAAACCAATTCACTCAAAGGCCGCTATCAAGTTCCGGATCATAGCTATATAAAGTATAGACTTTTCCATGATAACACAATACCGGCCGGCTATGAGAAGATCTTAAAACGGCAAATATCACCCTCCTATATTCCATTTAAAGGCGATAAATTGAATAATGTCGAAATTAATGATTTTAGCCTCTTGTACGGTAAGGGTGTTGTATGTTCTCCCCACCGCCAAACCAGCAGACTCCGGATATGGTCAGGATTATCTCTTTTTCCCGGTGATTACCAGCAGCGATGCAGAATGATCATAGGGACCCCCATCAAAATCACCAAATACCCGAATATCCGAAAAACCTGCCAACTCACAGAGCCTGATGAGATCACTGGCTGCATAGAGGCTGTGTTCAAACGTAAAGGTTCTGATATTCCCTTCTTTGATAAGGGTCCATTCCGTTTTAATCCTGTTCCAGTTCTCCAGGATCTCATGAGCCTGGACAAATAGTCCGTCTTCGGTCTTTGACGCTGTAATCGGTTCAAAATCCTTGGCCATCACCTCTTTTCCCATCACCTCAATAACAAATGACCCCCCTTGCCGGAGACTTTGGGAGATATTTTTCAAAACCAGGAGATCCTCTGCAGGATCCTTGAAATATCCAAAAGAGGTGTAGAGGTTTAAGACCAGATCATATGATTCCTTCCGGACAAACTCCCTCATATCGGAAAGAACCCATTCCACTTCTCCTGCATCAGCATACTCTCTCTTCGCTATCTCAAGGAGAAATGGCGTCCTGTCGACACCAGTTACCTGATATCCCTCTCTGGCAAGCAGACCTGCAAACCGTCCCGGGCCGCAGCAGAGATCAAGGACCGAACTCACCGGGTGATCAATGAGATCCAAGATCTTCTCTATCTCTTCCTCCGCCTGTTCAAACAGTTCGTCTGGAAATAATACCGTATAGAAGTCTTCCCAAAAGGATTCGTTCTCAAACCATTCCTCATCGGAACCACTGGAAGAGGCATGCATGTACAGATGTTACCCTGATTCATTATGACAATTTACATGCCAGATTATCATCGGGGAACTTATGTTTTCCAATCTGTTTTAAAAAAATGTAAGAAATAAGAGTAAAATATTAGTAACCCGGCAATTAAGGTTGTTATTTCGCACAGTTCATCTCACAAAAAAACCGGGTAGGTTTTTCATGATATCTTTCACAATCATCCATGCACCGGTTAATATCACCAAAATTTTCAGAAACTGGCAATCCTTTCTCTAAATAAATTCTGGTGACATGTGCATTTCTGACGATATCAGGATTCAAACTTTCTGACCGTTCTTTCAGATCAGCAAGAATACTCCCCTCATAGAATTCCAGAGGATGAATAATGAAGGTCAGATTTTTGGTTTCAGCAGAATAATCCAGCTGTGAAACCTGAACAAGTGACGTATGGTCTCCATCCGGATTACTCAATACCACACCGGCATTCATAGTGGTATTCGTATCTGGCAATACCGTTTCCAGGAGAGTAATATACTCAGGATCGTCAAAAATAACTCCATACGGGACTACATTCTGAATCGTCAGGATCATACTCCCGTCTTCATTCTCTGTGATAATGCTCTCTCCTCCCTCTAAGAGAATTTTATACCCGAAAGTTGCATCAGCAGATCCAACCAACATGAGCGAAAAAAGAGCGATACAGCAAATAATTTCAATTCCTTTGATATCCATTCTGATTGATATTGGATGAGAAGAGGTATTATAGTTAATGGCCATATTTTGGGTACTTAGTCATCATCTGACGTACCAGGAGAGTGCATACCAAGAATAATTATTATTGAGTGCGACTAGAAGCAGTAAATCGGATTGCGAACCCGATTTAAAACCGGAAACGCCACCCAATCTATTCTGGGCGTCCCTACCTGCATGTGCATGTTTAGCAATAAACGGGTGCGAAACTGCAGGAACAACGTGGTGATTCCCATAGTCTCATTGGGACAAGCTGTCGAGGAAAAGTATCATGGACAAACAAATGTTGAACCGCTAGGATCGTTAAATTTAGCAGAAGGAAAGAGATTTGCCCCTGTCCCCACTGAATGAGAATCACGGTATCAGTAACTTGAATAATGCTGGACGAATGGACAAAGTTGATTCCGGTCTATGGGCGGATCCTAAAATACCACAATTATCCGATTTATTGAACTTGGAAAACCCAATACGCTCCTAAAAAACTTTTTTTTGTAACCACTCAACTTTAGGAAGTTGAGCAATTACCAATTTTGGCATGTGTTTTAAATCCTAATTTCTTTCCCCCATAAAAAAGATGAAACCCGAATAAATTTTTGAGGTATTATCCTATGGGATAATATTTCGCGACATTTGATTACTTTCTAAAACCTGAATTGTTGCAACAACAGATTATTACACACACAAACTAATCGAGAAGTCCCTAAATGAAATTAAAGAAATAATCCAAACAAGTAAGATTCATGAGACAAATAACAATAAAAAATTATGGGCCCAGCCGGATTCGAACCGGCGACCTCCGCCGTGTAAAGGCGGTGTCATAACCAACTAGACCATAGGCCCGTGCGCCTTACAAGGTATACTTCAGAACATATAAGGATTTTCAATTTCTATCCGGCAAAATTGTGGTATACATGCACATTAAACAGACCGGATGCCATGTACCGCTGCCGATCCTCAATCATCTCGGTCGGACTGTCAACCGAGGTGGACAGACTAACCTGGACCCACCCTTTTCCCATCGGCTTCTCAGGCCCCTCAGCCGTGAGTGGAGCCATCTTCCCGTTCGGCGCTATTATTCCGACAGGAACCGGGGCGGTCACATTCAGGGACGGTGCAGGGCGCTCCGCTTCTTCGGCTGAAAAAATCAGAACCGGACCGGGCTCTTCCCTGACAACCGGAATATCACTCGGGTACTCACCAAGAAGCATCAGATTTCTTGTTGGAATGATCTCATCAGGATCTCCTGACAACTGAGGCGGGAGAATGATAACCGGCAGTACCAGGATGAAAAACAGTACAGGAAACAGAATATGATGAATTATTCGCATGCTCCCCCTGCATGCAGCATCCCAGGGCATACACCGGTGCAAAAACCCCACCAGTCACACCGGAGAATGCCCGGTATACAGTATGTTAGTGGCGCAGCACAAAAACTCTCTGGTTTACCCCTGTGCTGCAGCCTTGTGAGCGAGAATATCCCGCCCATGAATAAGCCAGGATCGGCCAACCTTCCGTGCAGCAATCTTCTTTTCTTTGATATACTTCCGCATCGTTGTAACGGATATCCCTAAAGCAACTGCTGCCTCGGTCTGGCTGTACTCCTTATCGGTTCGGATCTTCATCGAACCCATCTCCATCGCATCCATCACCGGGGCAACCGGCTGCATCTGCACCTTAACGAGGGCTTCCTCAGCAAGATTGCCGACCGGAGGCATATCAGAATCAATAACTCCGGCAGACGATGAGATCCCGACCGGACTTGTCAGTGCCATCAGATCAGGGGCAAACATGGGTTTTTGTGGTTGGTAGGGAGAGTTCAGAGTCCGTCCTTCAAGTAGACCGACCCGGCGTTCGAGATCGGCAATCAGTGCCGCATGACGAGCAACCGTCCCGGAAAGGTCCGTGGATACAGTCAGAACCCCAGCGACTTCACCTTCAGCATTGGTCAGGTCCTTAAAATCCGGGGTATCTCCCCTGGTAACTGCCTGAATATATGACGAGAATATATCGCGGATAAGTGCTGAAAGGGTCGATTTCTGGTTTTCTGCAATCTCCAGCAGTGCATTAATATATTCTTCATCAAGAGATATTGTCAGATCCTTTCTCATGTTATCCAGGACAACCCATGTCCTGCACACCTCCGTTGATACGCGAATGAAAATATGAGCGATACTTGAATATGGTTTTACCGATACCGGCCCTGAAAATCGCTCAGCTACGCACCCCTATCAGGGACAAACATACTTTGGTACCCGAACGCAACATGTACACGCCCATGAACACCTCATCCGGCTGTATCCCAGATGCAATCCTCTTTGATCTCGATAATACCCTGTGTACCTTCATCGATGCAAAATATGCAGCCTGCCGTGCGGTCACGGACTATATCGGGACAGGAGATGAAACAGAACTCTTTCAATATTTCCTTCGGCCAGTACATTCATTTGAAGATCCAAACCACATCTTTGACTACCTGAAAGAGAAAGGAGTATACACCCCGGCATCTGCTGACCATGCCGCCCGGCTCTTTGAAGACGTAAAGATCGCCCACATACACCCCTATGACGGGGTTCATGATACACTCAGGCACCTCGCATCCCTCGGTATTAAAATGGCCATCGTCACCGATGCAGGATCAGAGCAGGCCAGGAAACGGATGAAAAAATGTGACATCGACTGCTATTTCCCAGTGCTCATCACTCCTGACCGTTCGGGAAAAAGAAAACCGGATCATACCCCTTTCCGGATGGCACTTCGTGAACTCTCGGTAACAGGGACCATATGGTTGGTCGGTGACTCAGTCAGAAGAGAGGTAATCCCCGGACAGGAACTCGGGTTTGTCACAATCTATGCACGATACGGGGATTACTTTGCACAAAATAATCCTGAATGTACCCCAGACCACATCATTGACCGGTTTTCAGACCTGCTCTCCATTACCGGCTTACACCAGATACGGTCCTGAGGTTCATGGCCCGAACCGGTAGGTATCAGGCGGGAAGACCAGTTCAAACCTGGCACCCTTGCCATATATCCCGGTCTCCCTGATACCAATCCCGGTTAAATCAAGAATCTCAGAGGCAAGATACAGTCCATAGCCCTTCCGGTCTGCATACGTACGGGAGAATATTCTCTCCTTGAAATCAGGATGAACACCTGGTCCTGAATCCTCAAATACCAACGCCAGACCTTCAGGCACCTTGTCTAATGAGACGGTTATAGTAACCCCTTCTCCGCCATACTGAAGGCTGTTTCTCACGATCTCATAGATGACCACGTCAAACATTCGGTCTACATATAAGAAGAGGCCATTCAGCTGAACATCTGACACGATTTTTCCTGAGAATTCATGGCGGTTGATAATCCTCTGCACTGCCTGGCCTGCCTCGATGAAGGAGGGGGGGCGGATTCCGAGATCCTGGTATGTCCGGGTCAGCTCAGCAATACGCAAAATCCGTTCACCAAGATCCCGGCTCTTCCTGATGAGCAGATGGACCTCATCATCATCCACGATCTCATCGATGATATCAATATACCCGTTTATCCCCATCATGAGATTCATGATATCATGACGGACAATAGCGTTGAAATAATTCAGTTTCTCGTTCGCTTTCCTGACCGCTTTTTCACTCCTGATATGATCAAGGAGGTCACAGGAGTCAGGTTCAGCCCCACCATTCCCGTTCTTTGTCCATACAAGAGAGAAACGCCCTGATGAGAGGCGGAAGAGATGCCCGGGCCAGCCTGAATCAGTTCCGGGGATTGCAAGCACAATCTTTTTTGCATCACCCGGGACCATCTCCTGGGCATCACGGATGATCTCATGGAGAAGAAATGCGATATCGGGGGGAAAACTCCCTTCAATATCCATATATTCAGAAGAGGAGGATATCTCTCCGGAGGGGAGACAGAACTCAATTCTGTCCTCATACACCCAGATAAACCAGCAAACTCCCGGCTTGAGAAGAAGTTCCCATTTGTGGGATTTGTCTGGTTTTGTAGTATCTTCCATAGTATCCGGCATGAAGGCATCGTACAGGTAGTCTATATAGGTTCTGATTTCATCCGCTTATGTGTGTTGGTTTTATAGTTACCAGAATTCAGAGACTGCGTAATAATACTCATCATTCCAGAAAACACCTGAACCAAATCTATCGGCAAGCGGATCAAGGATATTCTTCCGGTGGCCAGGACTCTTCATCCATCCGTCCATGAGGGCCGTGCCAATTCCAGTGCCATTGGTGGGATCAACATACCCGACTCCGGTGACCATTCCGGTCCCGATATAGGCAAGATTCTCTGCTACGCCTATCCGCACCCCCCCTTCGATATCCTTTGTCACCGGATACCCAAATGCCAAAGCCCGTTCAGATGGCCCGTCCCCGTTTCTGTCGGTGTGAGAGAGTCTTCCGGCACGGGCTAATTCACGGGCATATGCTTGAGCAATCCTCGCCAGATCCTCATCCCAGATAAGGGGCCGGAGTCCTTCGTGTATCCGGTTCTCATTTGTACTTTCACGGATGGTAGCGATGATTTCGTCATTGATCACTGACTGGTTCGGGAGAGGTTGAAAAGTCAGGGAGACAGGGGAGGGGATTCGTGCAAGTATCCCTGTCTTCTTAGGATCCCGGGACCCGGTCCCTTTTATGTACGCATAAACCTGATACTCACCAGGAAGAAGATCTGAAGAAACCGTCCCGATATAGGGGAGACTTATACTCTGTCCGGGCTGCATGGGATCAACCGGGATGACACTGATGGTCGCATTTAGATCCGGGTCTCTTGGGGATCGAAAGAAGACATAGAGTGAGGTGATCCCGCTCGTCTGATCCCCCCTGTTTGCAATGGTAACGGTCCCAGTATAGGGATAACCGGGATGGGCAATCTCTTCTCCGGACAGACCGGTAATTTCCAAAGACGGACCGGTCGATACCGCACTCGTGGAAGAACAAAGAGAAATCAGTAGCAGAACGAGTATCAATAAAAGGGGTATATCCGGATAGTGTGGCAGGGTATGATTCATCGGATCACAAAGGTACCATGTTCAGAAAAAACATTTTTCTGGTGAATAAAATGAAGTCAGACCTCGTCAGGTTCAAGGTCTTCAAACTCGATATCGGTCAGGTCACCATCACCTGAAAGATCATCGTCCATCATTGATTCATCAAGCGGCATATCAAAGTCCGAGAGGCCCTCATCAGATAGCCCTCCGCTCTGTTCAGACTCTGATCCCTCATCCTTGCCGGAGAGATCATCTTCAATTGAATCACCAAATCCTGAATCAGACACGTCAGGCTCAAGGTCCCCTTCGAAATCCGGAAGATCCCCTGATTCGGTGACCGGCTGCTCATCCACGCCGGGTTCATCAAACGAGCCAAAGTCATCATCCTCAATTCCGGGAAGTGATGCCTCGCCTTCTTCATCTTCAGGGTATTCATCGCCGAAGAGATCTGCGGCCCCGCTCTCATCAAAGTCATCAGGTAAGGGAAGATCGCTGTCCCCTGCCGATACCGCTGCACCGGCCCCGGCAACTGCGGCTCCTGCTGTGGCTGCTGCAGCGACGGGCACATACCCCGTGGAAGAACCGGATGATGAACCGGCACCGGAGGAAGTTGAGGATCGGGATGGACGAAGTGGTTCGGGAACAGGTAAGCCTTCTTCCTTTCTCCGTTCGGCAACATATTCACGGATTCGGTCGCGGAGCGGGAGGTTTGACCGGGGTGACTGCACCGGTGCGGTTTTGACCGGTTCTGATCCCGTCCCTTTCTTATCCTTTTTCTTTGGCCTTTCTTTCAGATATGGATCAATAATGTAGAGCCACAGACCCATCACGGCAGTAACCCAGAGGGAGAAGTATACCGAACCGATCAGATCCTTGATTCCGGACTGAAACCCGGTGGTAAGATAAAATATGAGAAGAAGAACTACAAGCGCTCCAAGAAAGGTTATGATCATCAGCAGCTTCTTCTCGACTTTCATGAATGACCCCGTCTGAAGTGATATCACCGGACCCCTTTTCCGGTGAATAGTATACCAGAATATCTCAGTATTGGAATTTATGTTCTCTGGTTCCTCCTTAAGAAAATATCAGGATCTGATGATGACAAGCCGCTCCTCGGTCATCTCCCGGATGGCATAATAGGGGCCTTCTCTTCCGATTCCTGACTCTTTTACACCCCCATAGGGCATACTGTCTATCCGGAATGTCGGAATGTCGTTTATCAGTACCGCACCACACTGAATGGTCTTTGAAGCATGGATCGCCAGGCCAAGGTCTTTCGTAAATATTCCTGCCTGAAGGCCGAACCGTGAGTCGTTTACCATGGCAATCGCATCTTCAAATGATTCATATGGCGTTACCGTGAGAATCGGGGCAAATACTTCCTCGCAGTTCACGGCCATGTCAGGTGTGGTGTCTGCAATGATGGTTGGAAGCAGAAGGTGACCGGAAAGCCTGCCCCCGCATAAAACCCGTGCCCCCTGGCTGACCGCCTCTTCAATCCTCTGGAGGGCTTCTTTTGCCTTGTCTGGGGTTATCATCGGACCTACATCTGTTGCCGGATCTTCGGGATCACCGGTAACGAGGGCATTACAACGGGATACCAGTTCATAGATGAAGCGATATGCAATAGTCCGCTGTATAAAAACCCGCTGGACTGAAATACAGACCTGCCCGGCATGGGAATATGCGCCCTCAATGATCCGGCTTGCAGCAAGGGTCTGGTCCGCATCATCATGCACAATCACTGCAGCATTACCACCCAGTTCCAGCGTGACATGACGTGCAGGAGTAATGGATCGAAGATGCCAGCCGACAGACGGACTGCCGGTAAAGCTCAAACATGAGATCCGCTTGTCGGTTGCCAGCCTTTCAGCAATATCTGACCTGCAGGGGATGACACTGACGGCCTCTTTAGGAAACCCGGCACGAATCAGCAGTTCACCAAACTTTAATCCGGTGAGCGGGGTCGCAGACGGGGGTTTAATGATACAGGAATTTCCGGCTGCAAGGGCAGGTCCTGCTTTATGGCATATCTGGTTCAGCGGGAGGTTGAACGGAGTAATAGCTAATACAATTCCCACCGGCACCCGCATTATCATGGCAATTCTCCCTTCCCCTGCCGGGTATCCATCCATCGGAACCATCTGATCATGGATACGGACCGCTTCTTCTGCAGATATCCGGATCGTCCCGATTGCCCTGGCAACTTCAGCTGCGGCAAATTTCCTCACCTTCCCCCCTTCACGAACGATGATATCGGTGAGGATATCAGCTTCCTCCTCCATCAGTCGTACAAGGTGAAAGAGCAGTTCAGACCGTTTGTGGGCGGGGAGAGCCGCCATCCGAACTGCTCCCTGTTCAGCTATTCGTATGGCCTCTTCAATCTCATCAGGCCCGGCAGCACAGACCTCCGCAAAGGTCACCAGTGAGTATGGATTTGAAATCGGAATGACGGAAGGAGTGGAACGGTTTGTCCCTCCAAGAATTAGGGGATGGGGATCCATACTGTACCTGGACGGTCTGGTTTTTAAAACAAGGGGATAAGGGTACTGATCCAGTGAACAACAGTGCCGGCAATAAATCCAAGGAATACCGTATAGAGAGATATCTGTATCGCTGTCTTCAGTCCCTGTTCCCGATAGAGAACCGCAATCGTTGAGACACAGGGAATAAAGAGGGTGCTGACCAGGGCGAATATATAGAGCTGAATGCGGGTCATCACCTCGGTCAGATTTGCAGTCCCTGCAAGCACCACCAGAGTCTCAAAAGCCATCTCTTTTCTCAGAACACCAAAGAGGAGGGCAGTTGATGCAAACGGGGGAAGGCCAAGGATACCCTGAACAACCGGGGCTGTTGCTGTTTCAATGACATCCAGAACACCGTAAAACCCGAGAAGACCAAGGAAAATACTGCTCACAATCAGGAGAGGCATTGCAATAACGAGAAATTCCCTGATGTGAATCCATGCCCGCGTCAATACCATTAAAGGTGAGGGAACCCGGAGTGGCGGGACTTCAAGAACCATCCCCAGTTGGGTACCAGGTGTAATTTTGGAGAGAAAAAGCCCTGATAGAAGAATCAGGGAAAAAATTATCAGGTAAATTGAGAGGGCTGCATAAAGCCCCACAAAGACCGATACAATTCCTGCGATGATAACCGTCCGGGCAGAACAGGGGACCATGGTTATCAGAAATGCAGCAATATGTCGCTCACGTTTTGTCCCAATCTGCCGGATAGCCATGATAGCCGGTACATTACATCCAAGCCCCAGCACCATCGGGATAATTGCCTGGCCATGTAAACCAAACCGGTGCATGATCCGGTCTGCAAGAAATGCTATCCGACTCATGTACCCGGTATCTTCCACAACTGACATCAGGAGATAAAAGGTGAAAACAAAAGGGAATGCAATCCCAAGACCGGCCTGAATGGCGATAACAAAGGAGAAGATGAGTTCATACACGAGAGGGTCCAGAGAAGCACCGGCCAGGGGACCCAGGACCCAGATATCACATGCCTCAACGATGAGTTCTTCAAAGAATGATCCGATGAAAAAGACAGCGAGAAGCATAGAGAGCAGGATCCCGGCCATAATCAGGACACCGGGAAACGGCGTCAACAGCCAGCTGTCAAGGCCGCGCATCTCTTTCCCGGGGGCTTTTGACACAACTTGGTGGTGTATCTCTGACGCTGCATGGTGTCTGTTACCGGCAAGGAGGGATGAGACCGGCATCCGGTGCTCTTCTTCCAATTCGCCGGCAATGGTTCGTGCTGCTTCCAGAAGGGAAGGGTCAGTCCCGATCCCCTGTAATGCAAGAAGTGACGCTACCCGTGATGACCCTGAATCAGATACCCGCATCAGAGTCCTGATCGCAGCCTCAATATGTCGGTCATATGCCACCTGATAGGTCCCGACCGAGGCTCTTGTCGTTGCAACAGGGATTATCTCTGCGATATTTTTCCCAAGTGTTGCGGAGGTCAGCAGGACCGGGACTCCGGTAATTTGTGAGAGGGCATGTGTATCGATCTGAATTTCCTGCTTTTCCGCCTCATCCGCCATGTTCAGGACGGCGATCATGGGGATACGGTGTTCAAGAACCTGCAAGAAAAGATAGAGGTTTCGTTCAAGATGAACCGCATCAAGGATGACAACCAGCACGTCAAAGCTATGGGAGAGGACCATATCCCTGACCAGCCGTTCCTCATCACCCTCACCATCCAGCGAATAGATACCAGGAAGGTCGATTATCTCAACCGGAAGACGATTGATACAGGATACTCCGGAGAGGATATCAACCGTTGTCCCCGGATAATTACTGACCTCCACCCCGATACCGGTCAGATGTGAAAATATGAGTGATTTACCAACGTTTGGATTCCCTATAAGCCCAATCTTCACTGGTCCACCTCAACCAGAACTGATCGGGCAATCTCCGGACTTATCGCGATATCACAGTCCTTCACCCTGATGAGAAGGGTATCTGCCATCCGCTGTTTCACCATCACCTTTTCTCCCGGAATAAGACCGAGATCTGCCAGTCGTCCGCCCCTGCCACATCCCCGGATGGCATCGATTTTAACTACGTCGCCATGAGCACAATCTGCCAGACTTTTAAACGAACATCGTCTGACATGACCATGACAAGTCACCGGGCAATCACGGTTACCCCGGAGAAATCCTCGAAGACGGTTGATGGTGTCGTCTGTTGTATGGTGCTCCATGGTACAGGCCTGTGCATGAGCCAGTTCATGTTCCATTCCGAGCATCTCCTGCAGAAAGGTCTCTAGAACACGGTGCCGTCTCATAATCGCCTCTGCAGCCCGAATCCCGGAAGGACTTAAGTGATACGCCCCGTCATTCTGGTAGGTGACCTCACCACTCCTGACAAGTTTAGTGAGTACCTCCGTGACCTGTTCAACAGAGAGAGAGGTATGACCGGCAATATCTTCCGGCCTTCCCCCCTGTCCGGTCAACCGTGCCTGGCGCATCAAGGATAGAAGCGTATCCTCTCGTTCTGCAATATCCATCGCAGTATTCTGTTATCGTTTCAGGGGTTTATAGCCCACCCCGATCATACCATGCAGAGTTTACCTTTTATCTTTCGAAAACTCAACATCTCCCATATCATGAAGAGGCGAGCCAGTCCTTCTGATCCCGGCATATCCTGCACCATGAGAAGAACTAAAATAATCGCAACAATAGGACCAGCATCATCAAATCCTCGGATTATCAGGGAGATGATCCTTTCAGGGATGGATATTGCACGCCTGAACCTCTCTCATGGATCACCACCCTGGCATGAAGAAACGGTTCAGCAAATCAGAGCACTGGCAGATGAACTGAATCGGGAGATAGGTATCCTGGTTGACATTCCCGGTCCCAAACTCAGGGTTCTGATTCACTCCCCGCCCAGAGATGTGGTTCCCGGAGATACCATTCACATCGCCGCTGAGCATGAGCATGCGTCTGGTGCCATTCACGTACATCCCCCGGACTGCATCCCAAAAGTCTGCCCCGGAGACGTGGTTCTGGTAGGAGACGGGGCGGTCACATTACAGGTCTTAAAACCCGGCCCCCCGATGCTCACAACCGTCATATCGGGCGGAACCATCCGGGAGGGGATGGGGGTGGTGATTCCGGGAAGAAGGCCGGATGTTCCCTATGCAGGTGCCCGGTTTATCGACTATATCAGGCAGGGAGCAGCACTCAGGCCTGACTACATTGCCCTTTCCTTTGTCGGGTCGGCAGAGGATATTAGGGATGCACGAACCCTCCTCACCCGTGAAGGAATGGGAAATATCCCGCTTATTGCAAAGATAGAATGCCGGCGGGCGGTTGAAGGACTTGATGACATCATCCGGCATGCTGACGCAGTTATGGTCGCACGGGGAGATCTTGGTGTCGAACTCCCCCTTGAAGAGGTCCCGTACATTCAAAAACTTATTATTACCACGTGCAACCAGCAGGGAATCCCGGTGATCACCGCAACCGAGATGCTGGAATCAATGGTGAGCAGGGGCAGACCGACACGGGCGGAAGTAACCGATGTTGCCAATGCAATCGTAGACGGAACCGATGCAACCATGCTCTCCGCCGAGACCTCTGTCGGAAGATACCCGGGTCAGGCAGTAGTCATGATGGCCCGGATAGCGATCGAGATTGAACAACACCTTCCCTACCTTCGTATCCTCAATGAACGATCCGACTGGCATGAGAAGAATGTAGAAGGTATCATCAGTTACCGGGCCTGTTACATTGCTGAAGAGCTGGAAAGTCCTGCAATCGTTGCATTTACAAGATCAGGTCTGACTGCTGAACGTGTATCACGGTGTCGACCACGATCTCCGGTCCTTGCTCTGACCCCTGACCCGGCTGTTGCCAGAAGACTCCTCCTCCGGTGGGGAATCCAGCCGGTCGTTTTTGATCCTATCCAGTCGGCAGATGAACTCTTCAGGGCTGCGGTAAAAATTGCAAAGGTTACCGGTATTGCCACATCCAAGGATCAGCTGGTAATAATCGCGGGTAATTTTTCCGGAAAGGAAGGTCGGACAAATATGATAAAAGTTGAAGAGATGCCATAGCTCCGTTAATCAAAGAGCAGAGTCCGGTACTTCCCTGAGCCTGATGATATATCTGTTCCGGGTCTTACCGGTTTCTCATGGTCAGATGCTCTTTTTCTGAGAAGGTCCTGAAGCATTGCAAAACTGCAGCAGGCAAAAACTTCAGACCAGACGGCACATCGTTCCTCTATACAGGGTTCTTTATCAAAGGGACAACGAAGATTTGTTTTTGTCATACTATGGTTTCTCACACAGATGGATGAGTATGTTCATTTCTTTCTTTCCGTCTGTCCTTCACATATATCCAGGAGATTACCAGGAGAAGTGAACTGATGATGATCACCACCAGAAAGATCTGGTAATAAGTTCCGGTTTTAGGGATCTCCCATATCTCTCCCTGATACATCGTGCTAACCTGGGAGGTTGCAAGGATAATTCCTGTAACGATAGGACCGATCATCCCCCCAAGTGTCTGCATACTCTGGATTATTCCGGTCGCTTCAGCAGTCCGCTCCTCCCCGATAAACTCCAGCACTCCGATGAGATCAGCGGTAGCGAGCATGGACATTCCGAATGAGAAGACCATCCAGGCAATCACCAGGCCGGCAAGCGTTACCGGAAAGAGAAAGAGCAGACATCCCGCACTAAGGAGAAGAAGAGAGCCGGTAATGCAGGGAAGCCGGCACCCGATAACCGGGATCATCCGTCCGGTCAGCGGCCCTGCAGCCATATCACATAATGTCCCTGGAATCAGGATTAATCCGACCATTTCGGCTGACAGGGCAAGTCCGGTAGGAAGCCGGATGATATAGGGCATCATCTGAAGCAGTACGAAAAAGGTGAATACGGTCAGAAACCCGATCACCATGAACACCGCAACCGGGCGTCTTTTCATCAGGTGAATATCTGCCAGGGGATGAGACGCCCGCCTCTCGATCCGGATAAAAAGCCCAAATACGAGGACGGCAGACACAAGTAAGAGCAGCCCGAAAAATCCGATCTGGTCTTCTGTCGGGAGGGAGAAAAAAACCAGGGAGAGGAGCAGGAAGAGGAGCAGAGAGAAGAATCCTGCAAAATCGAGTGAACCATGCCCGTTTACCGGTTCATCATCTCCGATATACTTCCAGATGCAAAGAAGCAGGATACAGGTAGCCGGGATTAAAACCATGTAGGTCACCCGCCATGAGAAAAGACCGGTTATGAACGACCCGGTTATCACCCCGATGAATGTTCCCGCACCATACATGGCACTGATAATACCAATACCGGTATCTGCCCCAGTCTCACAAAGCCGTTGCCTGATGATCGCATACCCCAGGGGAAAGGCAGCTATTCCTGCCCCCTGCATGGCACGACCAAAGAGGAGGACCCAGATATCAGGGGCCACAAGTCCGCTGATAAGACCGACAGAGTATATCACAAGACAGATGATAAGAAGACGCTTATGGCCGAACCGATCCCCTGCGGTTCCTACAAAGGGTGAAGCTGCCGCTCCGACGAGCAGGACAATCGGGAGAATCCATGACTCATAGATACCTGGAACGGAGAATTCATGTTCAATCTCCGGCAGAGCGGCAGTGAGCATGGACTCCCCGGCCATGACCAGCATCACAGTCAGGGAAAGGAGCAGCAACAGGAGGAAGTGATCTTTTAAATACACGGGTTTCAACCAATGAATCCTTCTTTGTGTACCTCACGGATCAATAAAACTATACCCCGCCTCTTATTATACATCACAGGAAATCTGATAATCAACATGTTCTGTCCGGGGGGACCATGGAAAATAAAGTACATATAGTGGGGATGATGTTTCGGGCAAAGGCTGACGCTGCTTTGTCCATAACCTATGCAGACGAGGGGGCGAGGGATGTGTGCGGGTATACTCCCGCTGAACTGGTGGACACCGGTCTTATCTCTCTGCCCGATCTCATTCATCCGGAGGAGCGCGATGCGGTCAGAAAGACTATCCAGACTGGTTTGAATGAGAAGAGATCCTTTGTTATCTTTACCAGACTGCAGGTAAAGGACCGGTCCCCCGCAGAGGGAATCCTGATCGGATCCGGATCTTTTAAAGGTCCGCTCGCACTCTCCGGACTGGAAGGATATATCATCAGAATACTCAGTCAAGCGGTTCCAGACAGCACAAATGGTCTCTTATCTCCGGAGATCTACCTGCAGCTTCTCTCGCATACCGAGGAACTCATCGCGTTACTCAGTCCTGATGGACAGATATCATATGTAACCCCGTCAGTCTCTCATATCATGGGGTATGATCAGGGGGCGGTCACCGGTCTTTTTTTTACCCATCTCCTCCCTGCAGAGGAACATAAGCGTTTTGATGAATTTAAAACCCAGGTTCTCGCGGGTGGGGGGAGTAGTGCCCGGTTTCATGTAAACTTCCCGGATGGTCAGATCCGTTTTATCCTTGTCAGACTATTCAAACCCTCTGGTATGGCAGGCATGATCTTGAGTGCGTCACGGACTGATGAACTGCAGGATATCTCACTCAGCCGGGACAGCTTGTACCATGATCTCTTCTCACGAAACCCGGTCCCCGCAATTATCACCACCGCGTCCGATCTCCGAATCCAAGAGATGAACCATGCTGCATCGGCCTATGCCTCATCATACTCCCCTCTCGGACAGACCGGAGTAGATCTTCGTGAGAGCGGTCTCATCAGCAGGGAGGTCATCGAGCAGATCAGGGAAGGACTGACCATCGCAGACCAGGTTGATCTGCCAGATATCAGGGCGGGATGGCAACAGGTCAGGATAGTTGCCAGGGAAATTCAGAGCGGTGATCGGGATCTTATCATCTGGACCATCAGTCCGGAGTCACGGGATGATGCTGAACCAGGTAATGAGACCGGTTCTGAATCAAGAGAGGTCCGGCACACCTATATTACCCTCCTGCAGATCGTCAGAAATGTCCTCAACCAGAAATTCCTGTCCATAGCCGCTGAACCTGAACATGATATGCGGTATGGCAAGATCCTCCTTGAAGCTATCCTGCAGCTCTACGAAGCGGGCGGGGGAAGGGGAGCCGGAGTTCATCTCTGTAAATATATCCGGCTTATCATCGGGTGTATTACAGAAGATTTCGCTGAGGAGATGCAGGACATTGAGATTGTCATCTCCTGTGCTATTGACGATGCCATTGGTGAGAAACATGCTGCCATTCTGGGAATTATCACGGGGGAGGTTATCCTGAACGCGATCCGTCATGCTTTCACCCCCGGACAACCAGGGCGGATTGAGCTCTCTTTGCGGCGTGAAGAAGACTGGTATATATATCAGGTTCAAGACAGCGGCAGGGGCTTTCCAGAGTCAATTATCCGAACCGGAAGCGCAACCTCCGGATTTACTATCATCGAAAACCTTGCGCTTGAACTCTCCGGGACCATGACCCTTGCCAATGATGGTGGTGCGGTTGTCAGGGTTATCTTCCCTGCAGCGATGAACAACGAGACATAAAACCCGAACCTTTTTATGATACCAGAGAAACTCAAGTACCATGACTGCACTGACTCCGGAGATAAAGACTGCCTTGGAAGCCATTAAAGTGTTTCCTCTCGCAACGGCATCAAAGTCAGGAATTCCGAATGTTGTACCCATGGCTTCAGTATTTTTAGTTGATGATGAGACGATCTGGATAGGGGATAATTTCATGCAGAAAACTCTTGCAAATGTTCTCGAAAATCCAAAAGCTGCATTATATGTATATGGTGCCGGCGCAAAGGGATGTTACCAGATAAAAGCTGATGTCACGGTGAAGACCAGTGGTGAGGAACATGCGAAGATGAAAGCTATGATCCATGAGAAGAAACCGAACCTGCCGGCAAAATCACTTCTCATATTGAAAATCACCGAAGTGTATGAGTGTATGCCGGGAGCGGAAGCGGGGAAGCGGATCCTTTAAACCATTCCGAAAAGGAATTCAGGCGCATTAAATCAAAAAGGTACAGTACAATATGCTTCACATAGAAGATCTTCATGCAGAGATTGGTGGAAAGGAGATTTTGCATGGAATCACCCTTCACATCGAACCGGGTGAGACTCATGTTCTGATGGGCCCGAACGGGTCCGGGAAATCAACCTTACTCATGTGCATCATGGGTATTGATGCATATACTATTACAAAGGGGTCCATTACATTTAACGGGGTCGATGTAACGCATTTGCCAATCCATGAGAGGGCACGACTTGGAATGGGTATCATGTTCCAGCGTCCTCCTTCTATCCCGGGTCTGAAACTTGGCAAGATGCTGAACGTCATAAGCCCGAATAAAAATCCGGAGGATCTATCTGAAGCGGTTTCAAGGATGAACATGGAGGAGTTTATGGGTAGGGATATCAACCTCGGATTTTCAGGTGGTGAGATCAAGCGAAGCGAAATATTACAGATGATGATCCAGGATCCCCATTTTATCATGCTTGATGAACCGGAGAGCGGAGTTGACCTTGAAAATATTCATCTCATGGGAGAGTCCATCGCCCGGTTGCTTCAGAAGAACCAGCGGTTTGTAAACCGGAAGAACAGTGGTCTTGTCATCACCCACACCGGGTATATTCTTGATTACCTTGATGTGGATAAAGGGCATGTCATGATTAACGGTGAGTTTAAGTGCCATGGCAATCCCCGGGAGATTCTTAAACTTATCAAGGAAAAGGGATACCACGAGTGCCTGAAGTGCTCTAAAATCCCCTGATTTTTTTGACCGAATATTATTCTCCCGGAGCACGGATGCTCCTTGGGATTGCCCTTGGTGATGCCTGCGGAGCTTCATTTGAAAATCTCTCATTTCAGGATGTAACGAAAAAATTAGAGGCTGAGGGTATTATACCGGGCCGCTACACTGATGATACCCAGCAGGCCCTGGCAATAGCAGAAATTATGGCATTCGGAGATGAGATAACTCCATTTAATCTTGCAAAATCTTTTCTCACCGCTTATGCGCGAGATCCACGGCAAGGGTATTCAAGACAGACTCTCCGGATGCTTCTTTCACCAGACCCTCAGTCATTCCTCAAAAGTATCTCTGATCATGAAAGGAGTGAGCGGAAAACGGATGGTGCTGCTATGCGAGCCCCACCACTTGGGTTTTTCCCTGACCGGAAGACGGTTATCAAATCGGCTGTGCTGAGTGCGTCAATCACCCATGGTCATCCCGATGCTATTGCTGCAACCGTGGCTATCGCTCTGTTTGCCCATGAACGAATATACCATGACACACTCTTTTCAGAACTTTGGGCTGTTATCCGTGAAGAGGTGCGTGAGATGAGCCCGGATATCATATTCTGGTGTGAGCGATGTTCAGGACTTGTCATCCCTGACCGGGAGATTCTCCTTGGTGAGTACGCACCATACGGGGTTCCCTATACCGAATCACGCATATTTCTTGGAGTCGTGATCTTTCTTCTGGCCAAATATGGGAATGATCCCTGCAGGCTACTAAAAGAGGCAATACAGCTTGGGGGAGATACTGATACCGTTGCAGCGGTTGTTCTGGGTATCGCCCTTGTCAGGGGCGGGGAGGACAGCAGGATTTGGGATCTGGTTGAAGGGATCGAAGACGGGCCGTATGGGAGAGAGTATGTGATCTCGATTGGGAATGGTCTATCAGACAGGTTTTACCCACCTATTATCAATGACCAAAATAACGTTTTGTCAGGTTAAATAGGGATAACAGATAAACACAGGACGGATAGATAAACACACTTCGTTGAGATTAAATTTGAATTTTAGAGAATGTTCAAAGAATCTCCTTTCGTGTTTCACAAATGATCTATGAGAAAACACTTAAGATATCATGCGGATTGTGAATTAATCATCAGTTTTAGTAGATAGTCTCTCCATTTTCCGATATTAATCCAGTCAATATTACCCCTTTTAAGGAATGACTTTTTCTGATTAGCGGGATATTTACCAAAACTGAATACTTTTTCTAAATGGTAGCAACTGTGTGAAGATAAGAAAAATTGCTTTTGTTACAATTGGATTTCATTATTCAACCATTTCTCAAAACAACGATATCAATTTCCCATGAAAATCGGGATCAAGTAGGTTGACTTGAACCATTAATTCGCATAATCTCCTTACCTTCCTCTTGAACAATTATCTCAGCTCCCCTGGACAAAAGCTGAATAATCTTTGCGATTCCAACTCTCTCAATTTTTTCTGGAAACTTGGGAATCTTAACAGTTTTCACTCTAGGAATTCCATCTTCAAATAA